>WFLX010054150.1_pt1 | contig 13396 bp, 10 predicted proteins | sample 4967041 | NCBI WGS metagenome assembly WFLX01 (sample SAMN12857096, study PRJNA449069) | gut metagenome | isolation source: stool from male and female vole | host: Microtus ochrogaster | place: USA:Florida | collected 2017
GAAAGCGTCGTGATTACTCTGCCTTTGCAGCAGCACCACGAGCAGCTCTTGTAAGCTGAACGGCGCAGACAACAGCATTCTTAGCGTTCATCAGTTCAAGACCTTCGAAGTGGAGGTCGCCAACTGCGAGCGATTTGCCAAGACCGAGGTGGTCGACATTGACAACGAGCTGTTCGGGGATTTCAGTATAGAGAGCTTTGACTTTGAGCTTACGCATTGAAAGCTGGAGCTTACCACCGGCCTTCACACCTTCTGCGTGACCTTCGATCTTAACAGGAACTTCCATGATGATGGGCTTATCTGGATAAACCTCGAGGAAGTCGATGTGGAGAACAGTGTCTTTAACAGGCTGGAAAGCGAGATCTTTCATGATGGCCTTGCGTACCTTGCCATTGAGTTCGAGGTCGATCTCGAAAATTTCCGGAGTGTAGATAAGCTTGCGGACATCTTCAGCTTTCACAGTGATGTCGGTAGTGATCATGCCACGCTTTTCGTCGAGCTCTACGAGCTTCTCACCTGGCTGGAGTGTGCCGGTGAAGGGAAGTTCTACGATTTTGCCACCGTTGAGCACTGCGGGAATCTTTCCGTCTTTGCGGATGGCTTTCACAGCCTTCTTGCCGAGGTCTTCACGAGCCTCAGCCTTGAGTTCGAATTTCTTCATTTTTGTTTGTGTTACTAAAAATATTAGAATATTTCCCATCACACTGTGGGTCCGGCTCATGGCATTCGCGATGCCTTTCCAGCCGCCCTTTCTTGCTTTTGGGCTTTTTCGGATGCAAAATTACTAAATTTTTTTTAGATGTGCAAGTTATATTCCAATTTTCGCGGAGCGAAAATTGGAGGGTTATGGGGTTAAATGGTAACGGGATTGATAGAGTCGAGAGAATCTGACTGGCTTCCTTGTGCAAATATTACGTATTCCTTAGGATTAAGGCCAGTATATTTNTTGAANTTTTTACTGAAATTGCTTCTTGATTTATATCCNAACGACTCAGCAATNGCTTCAATTGNCATTCCTCCATANTTTTTTACATCCAGCAGTCTGCGGCGTGCCTCATTAATACGATGATGGTTGAGCAGAGAATGAAAATTAGTGCCCATTACATCGTTGATGACTTGAGACACGTAAAGCTTGTTGCTGCCAGCTATCTCGCATAAGCGAGAAAGACTAAAGTCAGATTGCATCCANTCTTCCGAACTATAAAAGAATTCTNCAATGGCTNGTTTGATTCTTGTCTGTTCANATTCCGGAATAGTGAGGCGTGTCGAAGCATCTGTCACATCTGTATCGATATCAGCGTTAGCCTCCGAGACTAATGGGATTGATGTGGTAACATTATTGTCAGGTGAATGCACTTCTTTAAGTAGATGGTTGACTTTTGAGTTTTTCGCTTCCATATAATGTGCCTTTTCGGTATCAGAAGCTTTTAATATCTCAACATTTTTATCAAACAAAGATTTATTGGAGTCTCTAAGTCGCTTGTTTTGCACAATCATAAAAATGAAGAGACTGATAAACACGAGAGTAGTAATAGAGATAATCAAGAGATAGCGTTGACTTTGCTCTTTCTCCTTGTTGACTTGCATTATTTTATTCTCGTAGTTGCCTATCTCATAATTTAAGTCGAGTCTTTTGATGGAAGAAAAGTCGCTCATGGAGGATATGGAGTCTTTAAGAGCGTAATGAAGCAACATATACTCATTAGCTTTATGTGGTTNCCCCAAAGCTGTGTGGGAGTCAGCCATCAGGCGGTATATGTCGACAAGATGATCTCCTAAATCATCGCCATTCCCTATGACTCGGGCTCTGTCGAGATAAAATAGAGCAGAGTCGGGATTTCCAGCATTAGTAAAGGTTTTAGCAATATAAGTGGCACAGTCTATTCTGGCTCTGTCGGGATGAGAAGTGCTGTCAGCTTGAAGTAGGGCTTTCTTAAAATGAGATATGGCTTCATCATATTTGGAATTATTTGCACTGACTATTCCTTTCGTCACTTCATCCATAAATGACACATCACCCTCTTTAGGTATGTTCAGGCTTGAATAATCCTTGATTATATCAGAGATGTTGGCCAGACGATCATTCATGAAGCTTTGATTCAGAAGGTTTGAGTATATGTGTATGAGGTGTGGCCAGTCAGAAACCTTCCTGGCTTTAAAATAAGTATCGACACATATTTCTTCTGACTCGTCGTAGGCTCCAAATAAATTCAGAATAATTGCAATATTATTATTAACCCAATAAGCTTTGCTTTCCCCTCCAGCCTTAATCGCCTTCTTATAGTTGGAATATGCTCCATGATAGTTTTTGTTGTAGAAATTAATAATTCCACACTTATTGTAGGCCTTCATTGCCAATATTGAATCATCAGAGGAATGCCCTTGAGCGGCAGTGTTTGCCACTATAGTCAGGTAGAGAAGAGCGCTATCAAGACGGTTCTCATTCATTAAATTTACCCCCCTTTTATAGCTTTCAGATAAATTTTNGATNGNGACTGAGTTTAAGATAGGGTCGGGAGNTATATTNTTAGCANANAGNANNTTNTTNAAACAAATTGACAGAAAAACACAAAGTGTCAAAACGTAAAAACAGATTGATTGGTGTTGATTGCGCAATTTATTCATCATTGAGTAAGGAATATTTGTATGGGAGAGATATAATATTTAACTTTACGCTGCAAAATTAAAAAAAAATGTTTAAATATGAAAGTAAAAAACTACCTTTTATTATCATGTGCGATGCTCGTGCTCGCGTGGACATGGGTCTACAGTGTCTCGGGCCAAACAAAATCAGCACCTGAGGCTGCAAAAGCGAAAGCTGCAGAGAATAAGAGCAGCAAATTAGGAAATAAGTCTTTGTTTAAAGCGGGCGCACCCGGCGATGATCTGCAGATATGCGCCGCCATGTGCTACTCAGAAGAATGGGACGATGGATATTGGGACGATGATGAAGAAGATTGGGTGGAAGACATGGTTCCAGTATATGGAATTTATTCAGTTGCCACAAGCGATGACGTTGTCGACGACCTGATTTCAGATTTTGAGGATAGGAATTGTGCCGGAGGCGCAGTGTATGCTGATGGAATTTTCTATGGAATCTCTTATACTACTGATTCAAATGGAAGATATTCAGATATTTTTCTTACAGCTTATGATGCTGAGACTTGGGATGTAGTGTATGAAAAATCAGGTCTTGAAACGGATATTCTTGCAAGAGACCTGACTTACGACTGGACCACTGGAACGATTTATGGGTGTTTCCTGGATAGCTATTTGTGCAATTGGGGTAAGCTTGATGTAGACAGCGGCACTGTAGAAATCATAAAAGAAAACATGACTTCCTTGCAGGCTGTTGCAGCTACTCCAGAAGGTAAGATTTATGGCATCACAAGCAGCGGCTCGCTTGTCGCTATAGATAAGGAGACCGGCGAAGTGTCGGAGCCTTTGGCTGAATATGGTGTGTATCTTGCCTATAAGAGCACAGCAGCTGTGGATCCCAAGACTGGCTATATGTATTGGCTTGCAGATTCATATGGCGGCAATAATGGGGTGTATAAGATAGACTTGAAGTCGTATTAAATTGAAAAGCTAAGGAGCTTTGAAAACATGGAGCGCTTTGCAGGCGCATTTATTCCTGGGGATGTTGCTCCGGATGGTGCACCAGCAGCTGCCACCAACCTTACACTTTCATTTGTAGATGATAGCCTTACCGGCACGCTTTCTTTTGAAGCTCCCACAGAGTCGTGGGATGGAGATGAGCTTGCTGGAGAACTCTCTTATAAGGTGTCTGCAGATGGCGAGTTGATGACTGAAGGAAAAGTAGCGGCTGGCGCCATTGCCACAACTTCTGAATTTACTCTTACTCAAGGCAATCACGAAGTGAGTGTCGTCTTGGCCAACGAAGCGGGAGAGGGCTTGAATGCAATCGTCAGCGCATGGATTGGAAATGACGCACCGGTCAACGTCGCAGATATAAAAGTGGCAGCAGAGGGATATAATGTCAATATTTCCTGGACTGCTCCTGAAATAGGCCTCCACCAAGGATATATCAATCCGGAAGAAGTCACTTATACCGTAATACGCCAGCCAGTAAATGTTGTTGTTGCTGAGAATATTACGGCTAATTCAGTTACCGATGTAATCACAGAAAGCAAGCTTGCAAAATATTAATATACGGTGACACCATCATTTAGAGGAAATGAAGGACGCTCGGCAAATTCCGATGGTGTGATCGTTGGAGACGCATTGGAAATGCCTTGGAAGTGTGATTTTTCAGATGAGGTCAACGACCTTATTACTATTGAGAATTCCAATGGCGACGATACCACTTGGGTGCTTGGTGACGGCTTTGCAGTCTACAGATTTGGAGATGTAGATGGCGATGACTGGCTCTTTACTCCGCCGCTTAAATTCGAAGAGGGAAAGAACTATCGTCTGACTTCAGACCTTGTAGCCGGACTTGGCCGTGAAGAGAGNATNGAAGTNAAATATNGTNTGGCAGNNTCATNTGAGGCAATGACCGGCACTATTGCAGAAGTATTCGATTTCTCTGATAAAGAGNTTCAATTGAATAAGGTGTTCACTATGGCAGAAAGNNGCAACTATGTAATAGGTATACATACTTTGAGTTCTGAAGATCACTTTGCTCTCACTGTCAATAGCATCTGTGTAGAAGAAACTTATCATTCCGATGCTCCCGGCACTCCCGGACTTAGCATAGAAGCAGGAGAGAAAGGTGACTTGTCAGCCATCCTTACCATTACTGCTCCAAATGAGACCTTCATGGGTGGCGAACTCAAGCAGCTTGACAGCGCCAATATCTATCTCGCAGGTGAGAAGGTAGGCGAAATCAAGGATGTGGCTCCAGGACAAGTATATACTTATACCGATACTAATTGCCAGGCAGGATATAACACTTACACTGTTGAATTTATCAACTCTTATGGCAGCGGAGAGAAGACAGAAGCCACGGTATTTGTAGGAATGGACGCTCCGCTACCTGTCGCAAACCTTACTTTGAAAATAGAGGGTGATGGTCAGGTAGTAACATGGGAGCCTCAGACAGTCGGCGTGAATGGTGGATATGTAGATCCAGCTTCACTTCAATACTCGATCAGTTACTACAATGAAGGCGCATGGGTCACTTATGAAGGATTGATGGATGAGACTGAGATAGAGACCGATTGTGACATGACGGGCTTCCAGAGATGGCTTGTATTTGGCGTAATCGCTATCAACGAAAACGGCCAAAGCGACCCTGCTTATTCTAATGTAATGATTGTGGGTGACAGCTATGACATTCCTTTGACTGATACGTTCGACGGAGGAGCAAATGAATATTTCTGGGCAAATTCAAATCCATTCGGCACTGAGAATGTATCATGGACTTCGAGCGGACAGATGTCGGCTGGCCAGATTGGTGGATGCCTTGTATTCTCTCCCTACATGTTCTTTGCAGAACCTCCTTTTATCAGCACTTTGACATCAGGATTGCTTAATGTGAGCAACAAGACTGATTTAGCCTTCTCTTTCTGGTATTACAATGATGTGGAAGCCAACACAGGTGATACCATCACTGTAGAGGTATACGATCAGTATACAGACACTCTGTATCCAATGGACGAGGTGACACTCGGCGGCACTGAAACAGGCTGGTTGGAATTCAGCANGAGNATTTCAATTCCTGAATCAATGGAGGCAGCCCGAGTTCATATCACTATCAACTCAGTAAATGGCAACCGTGTATATATCGATGATTTCAATGCAGATGCATCAAATGCTGTAGCGTCACTCGGTGCTTCCGACGTCANAGTGAATGTTGTGGATAGCCAGATAGTAGTGGCAGGCCTTGAAGATGAAACTGTAGGCATCTTCTCTGCTAACGGACAGTCTGAATATAATGGAAAGGCTTCAGGAGTGTTGAAAGTCACAGTTTCCAAGGGAATCTACATTGTTAATGTGGGTGGCAAAGCCCAGAAAGTAATGGTGAAATGACAAGGATTTCAATTATATTATTATTCATGTTGACAATCATTCTGCCCGGTTTCGGGCAGAATGATGCCTCGTATGTCAGCGTAGGATATTGCGATGGAGCGGATGCAGGATCAGGCGACATTTCATCTTCCACTGCGCAGTGTGTGAGTGCTGCCATTGACATAAAGCCAGAGATGATAAGACTTCTTGCCGGAAATTCGGTAGAAAGCTTTCGATTCTATCTTCCTTCTAAGGCTGGCATTAATTCAATAAAGATATGGGTTCGTGCTGATCTTGATGGAGAGAATCTGGCTGAAAATACAATAAAGGCAAAAAATCTGACTATTGGNTGGAATGAGGTGGAANTGAGNTGCCCCNTATGCCATAGNNGGNGNNGAGCNNTTTGTCATTGGCTATGATGTGGATCAGAAGAGCCGTTCTTATGCCATAGGCTGCACCGGTAACTATCTTGAAGGCGGATTATACTATAAGTTTGATGATGGAGAATGGCTTACTGGAGAAGAATATGGCAACCTGTGCCTTGAAGCTTTGGTGGCAGGCGAGAATCTTCCACTCTATGATCTTGAGCTGAAATCAGTGTCGATGGAGCCTATATATTATGGTGGCGACAACCTCATCATAGACGCACGAGTCTACAACCGAGCCATTCGCACAGTCAGTGGTTTTACAGCAACTTATGATATAGAAGGTTTGGCTCAAGGAGAATGTCATGTAGATGCTGAAATTACTCCTGGAAAATGGACGGATGTCAGAGTGGTGTTCCCGCCGGCAAGCATTCCGTATGGTGAAGATATGATTCTGACTATAACTATCTCTGGAATTGACGGAGGAGAAGATATAGATTTTGACAATAACAGCAAGACGCTTGTGTTTACTTCTGCCGACAAAGCTTTGCGCAGGGTTGTGCTTCTTGAGGAATTTACCACTGAGATGTGTATGAATTGTCCGCTCGCTGCAAGTATTGTTGCTGAAGCGACAAGTAGATTTAAAGAGAATTATCCCGGATGTGTGGCCACGATATGCCACCATTCAGGTTTCAATACAGATTTCTTCACTTCTCCATTTGACGAGGAGTATCTCGTGCTCTATGGAGGTGGAACATATGCACCCGCCATGATGATTGACAGACTTTCGCCCGATGGAAAGGCCCCGGTGCAGCATGTGCCCTCGGCTGATGAGCTATATGTGAAACTTGAGGAGGCGATGAAGAGGCAGACAGGTGTCATGATTTGGAGTGACAATACTTTTGACAAGGAGTCAGGAATCGTCAATGTGAATGTATCCGCATCAGTCACTGATGAAGTGGCCGGACTTCCGCTACGAGTGAGTGTCGTAGTAGTAGAAAATGACATATCTCATATCATGCAGTCTAACGCTCCCGATGGCTTCAGGCACCAGCACGTGATGCGGACCGCTAATTCCACATGGGGAGACGAGATAGAATGGGATGGAAATGAATTCTCTTATTCATGCTCTCTTGAAATAGCTGATAGATGGAATAAGGATAACATTGAGATAGTGACATATGTCAATGCTTATGATGCGAATGATATCAATAACTGTATGGTCTACAATGCCAACACTCAAAAATTGTCAGTAGAAAACAGTGTCATAAATGTTGATGAATCGTCTTATGACCTGAGGTATGAAAATGGAGAATTCGTAGTCTCTTCTCCATTTAAGATACAAAACGTTTGGAGCTCCGATGGCAAGCCAATCTCTGGAGCATTAGGCCAGGGTCTTTACATAGTAAGGGTGACAGATGGCAGCAAATTCATCACTCGCAAATTTGTAGTCAGATAAGACATATATAAATATATTAATAGCATTAGCCCGGGCATCTATAGGAGGCCCGGGCTTTTAGACCCCATCTCATAAAATTTCAGAGTCACTCGCCCAAAACCGCCCCAGTGACTCTGAAATTTTTNGAGATGGGGTCTTATTATCANCGCCAACAGATTGTCTTGAATTGGCAGTATGTGCATGAAGTGAGATCGCTGGTGTGATTAAATGGCACGTCAGGGTCGAAAAGTTGAAGAAGTGTCTCTTCAAGATTCTTGAGAAACTCTGCATTCAATGTGCAGTCATTCATTGANGAATGGATCATCTGCACCTCATTACCTATCTTTGGATATGTATGTGCTCCTTTTCTAATGGAGTTGACATCATAGAGCTCAAGCACCAAAGGCTGATGTGGNAGAGCNCTTTTGTTGCTGAAAAGATCGAGAAGAGGACGCGGAGCATCTTTCTGTAGGTTTTTATCTGGGAGAGAATCAAAAAGATTTGCATATAGCCAAAGCTGAAGAAGATTTTTTCCTTTCGGGTCGCCTTCAAATACACTATTCATAGACTTCGCCTCAACATGGACCGATCCGGTCTTATAATCTACAACCCTCAGACATTCTGTGGCTTGATTGTCGACAATGCTTCTTATTTTGTCGAGACGGTCGATTGCAAATCTCATGTTGACAGGAGCCCCTTCCGGCATCTTGATACTTACGTTTCCATCAATTTCCACTCCGTAAAGAAGAAATGGAGCTTGTTTTTTGTCGAAATCAAGAATATTGAGAATTTGAGAGCAAAGCACTTTTGCCACAGATGCCACTGATCCTCTTAATTTAGTGTTGAGCTTTTCTTCCGGCAGGTGGAAATGCTCTTTGTTGATTCCGGCTGTAATCAGACGCTCTATCTCCTTGATATTCTTTTTAGCTTCAATCAGGGATTCATCAATCAATTCAGGATTTGCAAGGAAGCGACCCTGTTTTTCTTTAGGGAGATAGATGTTTTGCATCACATANNNAAGAATCGTGCNTTGAGTGNTGGCATCNATGTAGNCTNNTNATTCTTCGTCGGTTCGAATTCTAAGAAGATGCTCGAAATAGAAGCGTATCTGGCAATCTGCATAGCGGGTAAGGGCTGTAGCCGACAAGTTTCTTCCTCGTGGTCCTGGATCGCGATAGGCAGAGAGAAGATTCATTATCCTTTGGTTTTTCTCAATAGGAGAAGGCTTGAGATCAGACTTTGAAATGTCGAACGAACGAGATTCAAGTTTCAACTTATCCTTGGCATAAAGATATTGCAATTGAAGCACATATCGGGACACGTCGCCACTTCTTGCTCCTTCAGATGAGCGGGCATCGTAGAGAAGCACTACTTCTTTTGCCCTGGCTATCATTCTGAAAAAATAGTAGGCAAATATCGATTCTGAGTAATTGACGGGTGGGAGTCCATAGGCACGCCGAAGTGAATCGGATATGAACGTACGCACACGGCGACGGGCAGGGAGGATTCTTTCGTTGAGCGAGGGGACAATTATACGGTCGAAGTCGAGCGCGCGGGTTTCGAGCATGCCCATCACTTGAAGGCCTTTGAGCGGCTGACCTTCAAAAGTGACCGTTTCTGCGGCTATCAATCTGTCGGTCAGAGAGAGGAATGTATGCCATTGCATCTTGATACCGTATTCATTCACCGTGTCGAGAAGTTGATGTAGAAGGCGGATGTATACTCCTAAGTTAGCTACGTCGACATTGGCTTTGACAATTTTCATTTCTGAAGTTGATAAAGATTCCCCAACTTTTGTCAGAATAGTCTCCAACCATACTACTGCTTCATCGGGAGTTGCATCATCGGGAAGAGGAGACAGCAACGCCGACATTTCTTCTGAGATGTTGCGCACATCATGTATATCCACAATGGCTCGATGATGCTTTTTGATCCATTCTTTCACTTTGGTGACTGCGCTTCCAAATAGGGAATGACTGAATGGATGTGAAAGGACTCCTTCAAGGTCCTTATAATAATATCCAATAGTTTTGCCCGACTTCCGGCGGCTCGCTTGCATACGCCTGAGAAGAGACACGAAAGTAGCAGCACCCGAAAGTTTCAGAGGGTAGCCCATAGTGAGATTCACATCTGATACATTCTCTGGCAGGGAATATAGCATNGGAATAAGAAGGCTTTCGTCAGGAAGCACTACCGCAATTTTTGCATTTGAGAATTCCGAATGGTCAACACGTTGACTGATTTCTTCAATCTCACTGCAGGCCACCTTCGCTTGCAAAGAATTGGAAGGCACGGCTATGACTTTCATCTTTTCAGGCATAGCCTCCACATCAGACATAGCTAAATAGGAAGAGGCCCATGCGGGAGAAGGCCATCGTTCTTTATTACGGAGCACATATCTTCCGGCAGCTGATGTCTTATCGTTGATGATAGGCCCGACCGTATCCCAAAAAAAATCAGCATATTTTTCTGAGCCATCATCAGTGTCGTAGGATGAGAGGGCATCGAATATTCTACTCTCTGTTCGAGTTAAAGCATTAAAACCGACAAAGACAATCTTTTTTGCATTTATGGAATCAGGAATATCTTCTTCAAAGATTTCTGCTACAAGCCTATAGGCTCTGCCGGATGTGATTAGTCCTTGGCTTTCCAGATGGTCGTGAAAGGCATGATAGAGAGGTGCCATAGTCTGCCATATCGGTAGAAACTTACTATGCAATTTATTGTCTTGCTTGCTGTTGAAGTCTTTCCAAAATGAAGTGGCTGTCTTGGAAGGCTCATAAATCTGACCGAAAAACTCCTCCATGACTTTGAGTTGTTCTTCAGTCAGGAAGTTAGAGCTAATTTCCTTAATGTCTTTTACATTCTTGAATATTTCATCTGCGTCAATATCCTGCATGTCCACTTCGTTGAAGTCGGATAGGGCAGTCTCTCCCCAGCGTCGGAATTTGTCGAATTCCTGCGAAGCGGAAGCATCCACCTCTTTTTGCAGGTTGACATATGCTTTATATAAAATGAAGAGCAATTCAATGCGTCCCGCAACTACTTTTCCTGCGACTTTCTCTACGAACTCCGACATGGTCGTGACCTCCGGAAGTAGAGATGTCCGACCTTTCAGGGCAGTGGTTAAGTTTTTCAAAAAAAATGTGCAGGCACGTCGGCTTGGAAACACAAACAAATAGTCGGATAGCTCTTTACCACTATCCGCATAAGCTTTCGCTACAGATTCAAGAAATGGAATTGCCATTGATGTCTTATTCTTTTTTTGCAAACTTAATAAAAAAATTTGGTTCAGCCTTATTTTTTTTGTAAATTTGCGAATAATATGCTCCTCATAAGGGATATTGACTCATAAAAAATGAAATTTTCGGATATCACCGGACATAAAACGACCATCGACTCTCTGCGAGACATCGTAGATACCGATCACATTCCTCATGCCATCCTTTTAGGCGGGCAGGAAGGTATCGGCAAAATGCGTGTGGCCAGGGCATTTACAAGTTATCTATATTGCAGCAACCGTACGAATGGCGACAGTTGCGGCAGATGTCCTGCGTGTCTGCAGAATGCTCACCATAACAATCCTGATGTCCATTATATATTCCCAAGAACCGGAGCTTCTAATAAAAACACAGAAAGCTTCCTTCCCCAGTGGACTGAATTTCTTGATAAGCATTCTTATATGCCTAAAGAGGAGTGGGCGAGAGCAATCGATGCAGGCAATACAGTGCCTGTGATCTATCGGAGTGATGCAGCTGAAATTTCCAGGACGGCTTCCCTTTCAAGTTTTGCGTATAGATATAAGACCTACGTGATTTGGATGCCCGAAAAAATGCAGCCTCAATGCGCCAATGCTTTGCTCAAGCTTTTAGAGGAGCCATATCCAGATACAATTTTTTTACTCGTCAGCAATGAGCCTGATAAATTGCTTCCTACGATTTTCTCTCGTACGCAAAGGTTTAATATGAAGCCTCTCAATGATAAAGAGGTCAGTGCTATTCTGATATCAGAAGGAATTCCGCCTGGCGAGGCGCAAGAAGTGGCTGCCCTTTCGGAGGGAAATATGACAAAGGCATTTGACATTGCAGGAGAAGGGGGAGAAATAAAGGAATTCTCTACTCTTTTTATCCAGATGATGCGATTGGCTTATGCTCGAAACGCCGCCGGGCTGAGAATGCTGAGCGATGCAATAGCCGCTTTTGGAAGGGAAAAAACTGCGAGATTTCTGGCCTATTGCGGAAGGCTCACACGAGAAAACTTCATTTATAATCTCAAGTCGCCAGAGCTTAATGCCATGACCCGAGGAGAAGAAGAATTNAGTGTGAGATTCTCTCCTTTCATAAATTATAAAAATGTNGAGCGNTTGATGACCGAGATTCAGAGAGCTCATGACGATATACTGAGGAATGCGAATGGCCGACTTGTGATGTTTGACTTCATGCTGAAGGTCATGNTNCTTCTNAGAAAATAGAAACTTACCTAAAAAACACTAAAATAATATGAAACCTACATTGTTTATCCTTGCTGCAGGAATGGGAAGCCGCTANGGNGGCCTNAAGCAGCTTGATTCTCTTGGCCCTTCTGNCGAGACTATNATGGACTATAGCGTCTACGACGCATTGCGTGCCGGATTTGGAAAGATCGTGTTCGTGATACGTCATGATTTCGAACAAGATTTCCGCGATAAGGTGATCTCTAAATATGAAGGTCATGTGCCTGTAGAAGTTGTGTTCCAGGACATTCACGATCTTCCCGAAGGATTTACTGTCCCAGAGGGACGCCAGAAACCTTGGGGTACAAATCATGCTGTGCTGATGGCAAAAGACGTTATCAAGGAGCCATTTGTAGTGATAAATGCCGATGACTATTACGGCCCAGAAAGTTTCCAGCTTGCTGCCGAGACTCTCAAGGATCTTGAGGGAAAGACTGGGGAGTACTGTATGATAGGATTCAAAATTGAAAACACTCTCAGTGAAAATGGTGGTGTCAGCCGTGGCCTTTGCGAAGTGAATGAAGAGGGCTACCTCACTGGTGTGAAGGAGTGTCATGGTATCCAGCGTAAGGGAGATGGTTTGATCCATATAGAAGATGAAGTNGANAAGCCNTTCCCGGCAGGAAGCAGCGTNAGNATGAATATGTGGGGNTTCACNCCNGANTATTTNGNATATAGCGANAAGGCNTTNGTGAAATTCCTNNCTGAACATGGNNATGAACTGAAATCTGAATTCTATATTCCCACCGTGGTGAATGACCTTATTCAAAATGGAGAAGCTACTCTAAAAGTAGTGCAAACTCCTTCCAAATGGTTTGGTGTCACTTTCGCTGCTGACCGCCAGGCAACAGTAGATCAATTTAAAGCTCTTGTTGACGCTGGAGTTTATCCCTCTCCTTTGTTCAAATAATAGATATGGCAACAAAAATATTAGTGACTGGTGGCACCGGTTATATAGGTAGCCACACCGTGGTGGAGCTTCAACAGGCAGGCTATGAAGTAGTGATCATCGACAATCTCTCCAATTCCAACCGTGAAGTTCTTAAAGGAATTGAGGCGATCACGGGTATTGCACCTGTCTTCGTGGAGGGTGATTGCACAGATCTTGATACGCTCAAAAAGCTTTTT
>WFLX010062633.1_pt1 | contig 13395 bp, 15 predicted proteins | sample 4967041 | NCBI WGS metagenome assembly WFLX01 (sample SAMN12857096, study PRJNA449069) | gut metagenome | isolation source: stool from male and female vole | host: Microtus ochrogaster | place: USA:Florida | collected 2017
TTACCGGCACCGTGCTCGACGGCGTCTTCAAACCCTACGTCATCAAGAAGGTAGGCGGCAAGAAGATTGGCTTCTTCGGCCTTAACGTCGACCCCGAGAGTCTCATACTCAAAGACAACATCGATGTGAAATTCTCGGAGGTGATTCCCATAGCCAACGAAATGGCCTCTTACCTGAAGAATCAGAAGAAGTGCGATCTCGTAGTGGCCCTCACCCATATCGGCTATGAGGTTGAGAATGAGAAGACCACCGACGTGCAGATGATCGAAGCCAGTAGCGACATCGACCTCGTGATCGGCGGACACTCCCACACGCTTATCGACCCCGCTAACCCCGAGAAATTCCCCTCGCTCGTCGCCAACCAAGACGGACGCCTCGTCAGGGTAGGGCAGACCGGAAAATATGGCAAATACGTGGGCAAAATGACGGTAGACCTCAAAAACCTCAAACGAGGAAAGGTAGACGGCAACGACATCGCTTACGAATTGATTCCGGTCACCGACCGCTTCCCTGAAAGNCAGCTCGATGCGCGTATNATGGCCTTCCTGGAGCCTTACCGCATGGCGGTGGATTCGGTTGAAAATCGTGTCATCGGTCAGTCGGTCTACGACATGGCTTCCGGGCAGCGTGTAGGCGGCCTCACCAACCTTACGGCCGACATCACCCACCAATATCTATCGCATAAGGCCGACTCATTGCGTGCCGCCGGCTACGACATTGGCCGCCTCGATATGTCGCTGATGAACGTCGGTGGCATCCGCCAGGATATGCCCAAGGGACGCATCACGGAGGGGCAGATACTCTCAACCTACCACTTCTCAAACCATTACGTCATTGTTGAGCTGAAAGGTAAAGACATTATCGAAACTCTCGCAGTGGCCGCNAAGAAGGGTGGAGAAGGGGTGAGCCACAACGTGCGCGTAGTGACTGACGCCGACCGCAACCTCAAGAATGTCGTGATAGACGGCGCGCCGATGGATCCTGAAAAGACCTACCTCTTCGGCACAATCAACTATGCCGCCGAGGGTAACGACGACATGCGCTCGCTGGCAAATCACCGCATGATATGGACCGACGAGACTGAGGTGGCCGCTCCCATTCTGCGCTGGTTTGAAAATCAGTATGAACTCGGNTTGCCCGTGGCTCCCGACCTTAACCCGCGTTTCGTGATCGATTGCCGATGAGGAAAATGAGAATGCGATGCTCCATGTTGAAGTCGCTGATTCTCATCTCTCTTCTTACGTTGGCGGGCGCTTGTGGCAGAGGGGTGGGAGAGCGGCAGGCAGTCGATACGCTCCCGCCCGAGCCCCAGACTCTCTCGGCCGACATGACGGCCGAGGCCCTCGCGCTGACCGATTCGCTGCTCGCCACGATGTCGGTTGCCGAGAAAGCCGGGCAATGCTTCATGCCCACGATTCTCTCAGGAGGATCGCCGGCAGATATGAAGCGCCTTGGCGAGTATATCGATTCGCTCCACGTGGGAGGTGTGGTGCTCCTGAAGGGCGACCTTGAAGGGGCCCTCCGTATGTCGGTGGCGGCCCATAAGGCCCGCGTGCCCCTCTTCGTGGCCATCGATGCGGAATGGGGGCTCGGGATGCGTCTCGCCGATGCTCCCATTTTTCCGCGCAACGGCAATCTCGATAAGGCGATCGACGAGGAATGGCTCTTCGATTACGGAGCCGAGGTGGCCCGGGAGTGTCGCCTCATCGGAGTCAATATGGTGCTCGGTCCCTGCATGGATGTGCTCGCCCCGGAAGGTGGATTCATAGGCACACGTTCCTTCGGTGAAGACCCTGAGCGCGTGGCCCTGCTCGGAGTGGCCTACTCGCGCGGCGTGGAGTCGGGCGGCGTGATCAGTGTGTCGAAACACTTTCCCGGTCACGGTAGCCCCCGTGCCGACAGCCACCGGCAACTGCCCGTGATTAAGCGGTCGCTCCACGAGCTTGACAGCGTAGATCTCTCACCCTTCCGGGCGTATATCGATGCGGGTCTCACGGCCGTGATGATGGGTCACCTTGCTGTACCGGCTGTCGACCCGCAATCGCTCCCGGCAGCCGTGTNGCCCGNCGTGATTCNAGATCTTTTGCGCGACGANTTAGGNTTCAATGGCCTGGTGCTCACCGATGCCCTCAACATGGGTGGCGCCGAAGGCTACGGAGCCGTGGCCGCACTCAAAGCGGGCGCGGATATCGTGATCGGCCCTGCCGACACACGCTCCGAGTTGCGCTCAGTGATTGAGGCTGTAGGCGCGGGCGAATTGCCCGAAGCGACGCTCGACGAGCGTTGCCGCCGCATACTATTCTGCAAGGTGGTGAGGGGTATATATCCGGCCAGCGAAGCCACCCTCCGCTGGCTGCACGAGAGCATGGCCCTTCACCCCGACTCACTCCGCCGAGAGATTGCCAAGGGGGAGCGCCCGCTGCTCGAAAGGCTCCAAAATCAGCCTTTTCGCGCAGAATAACGGCTCGTTTCGGTGGCTTTCGCGCAGAATAAGGCTGAAATTGAAATTTTTTTATTAATTTTGCATCAAATTTGAGGTCGCGCGGCCCAAACAAAGTAAATTATGGCTGCGCAGGCTTTATAAATAAGGAGACAAAAAGTTTTTAAGCATATGATGAACGCTCAAGACATCAAGAACGGCACTTGCATCCGTATGGACGGCCGTCTCTACTTCGTGGTAGAATTTCTCCACGTAAAACCCGGTAAGGGCAACACTTTCATGCGTACCAAACTCAAAGATGTGGTCGACGGCCGTGTACTCGAGCGTCGCTTCAACATCGGCGAGAAGCTTGAGGATGTACGCGTTGAGCGTCGTCCCTATCAGTATCTCTATGCTGATGGCGGCGACGATATCTTNNTNAACAANGAGNCNTNCGAGCAGGTGCGNCATCAACAAGGAGNNCGTAACAGGAGCTGCCTATATGAAAGAGGGCGACACCGTTGAGGTGGTGAGCGACGCTTCTACCGACACTGTGCTCTACGCCGAAATGCCCGTAAAGACCACTCTCAAGATCACTTACACAGAGCCCGGTCTGAAGGGTGACACCGCCACCAACACTCTCAAACCCGCTACGGTTGAGTCTGGCGCCACTGTACGCGTGCCTCTCTTCGTAAACGAGGGTGAGCTCATCGAGGTTGATACNCGCACCGGTGAGTATGTAGGTCGTGTAAAGGCCTGATAAGAGATTATATTTCAGCCCGATTTCATTTACGCGTGCCATGACCGATCCATCCAAGATTCTCTTTTCGATTATCGTGCCGGTCTACAATCGTCCCGACGAGATCGACGATCTGCTCGCAAGCCTGGCCGCCCAGACCGACAAAGGTTTTGAGACTGTCATTGTGGAGGATGGCTCCACCGTCGACTGTCGAAGGCAGTGTGAGGCTTACGCTTCGGAGGCGCGCGTGAAATATCATTACAAGGAAAACGAAGGGCGTAGCATCGCCCGAAATTACGGACTCGTCAGAGCCGACGGAGATTACTTTATCTTCGTCGACTCTGACTGCATTTTACCCCCCGGCTATATCGCCTCACTCCGCGAGGCCCTCACCCAGGCTCCCGCCGACTGCTTCGGCGGACCCGACGCGGCCCACGACTCCTTCACCGACACGCAGAAGGCCATCAACTACGCCATGACTTCCTTCCTCACCACGGGAGGAATACGCGGCGGAAAAGTGAGCATGGAGAAATTCACTCCGCGCACATTCAACATGGGCTATTCGCGTGAGGTGTATGAGAAGGTGGGGGGCTTTCGCGAGATGTTCAGCGAAGACATCGATATGAGCACGCGCATCCGCCTGGCCGGATTCAGCATCACGCTCTATCCCGATGTGGCTGTATATCACAAGCGTAGGGTAGATTTCCGTAAATTCTGGAAGCAGGTGCACGTCTTCGGCATGTCGCGTATCACGCTCGAACTTCTCTATCCTGGCTCCATGAAGCTGGTGCATTGTCTCCCCGCGCTCTTCGTGATAGGAAGCGTGGCGATNATNCNGGGGGCCNTATNCTGGAANTGGTGGTGCNNTCNGCCGTTGGNCNCCTATANACTCGCGCTCTGGATCTGGGGCATCATCTCCACACGGAGCCTGCGGATAGGCACCCNCGGTGTGGGAGCTGCCCTCGTGNAGCTCACGGGCTACGGCACGGGCTTCATACGCGCTTACGTTTGGAAGNTTCTTCTGCGCCACGGCCGCGANATCGACGACGAGATACGCCGCCGCTCGCGGCAGTGACAGCTCACTTTAACCCCTTGACACCCACACGATCACCATGGCAGACGACACAACCACCATATTAGAGGCCACGTATGGAGCCCCCGCTCCTCCGAAAACGCTCACAGTGAAAGAGCTCGACCCTGAAGATCAGCCTCGCGAAAGGGCTGAGAAATATGGTTGCGGAGTGTTGTCGGTGCCCGATCTCTGGGCTCTTATCTTGCGCACAGGCACACCGGGCACACCGATCACGACACTCTGCCGCGAGATGATGAACCTCAACGACGGGAAGCTTCACCGCCTCGAACGCCGTTCGCGGCAGGAATTGCGCAGTCTGAAAGGAATCGGCAATACGAAGAGCATACAGATCGAGGCCGTCATGGAGCTGATGAGGCGATATGCCGCCGAGGAGCCTCACCACGAGCTGCCGATTGCTTCCTCTCAGCAGATCTACGACCGAATGCTCCACGTGATCGGCAATCAGCCTCACGAGGAGGTGTGGCTGCTTCTGCTCAATCGCCGCAATATCGTGATCAAGCAGGTATGTCTGTCGAAAGGAACGTCTACAGCTTCGCTCTTCGATGTGAAGGAGGCTATCCGTGTGGCTCTCCTGGAGCAGGCCGAGGGGGTGATACTCACACACAATCATCCTTCGGGAGGCACACAGCCGAGCGAACCCGACAATCGCATTACGCGCGAATTGAAGGAGGCGTGCGGATATATGCATCTTCGTTTTCTCGACCATGTCATAGTGACGGCCTCCGGCTATTACAGCTATCANGATTCAGNGCATATACTCTGAGCCATCCGNCGGGAGNGAATCNCGATAGGATACCCGAAAGGCCAATCTCACGCTTGCGANCTGGGTGAGGAAATAATTTCTTACCGCTTTACTGAACCGTTTTTGTGTTTGTGACGTTTTACTTACAAACAATCAAAAAAATTAAGGTTATGGACAGCAAGGAAAGAAATCAGAATGATCAGGTTACAGACGACCAGATCGCCAATTCACTAAGAGTAGACGCACGCAAGCGTAGTCAGGCCAACATTTCGAAGAACAACCGTCTCTGGTTATGGCTCGGAATCCTTGTGCTTGTGGCAATTCTCCTTTATTGCCTCTTCAGCATCGGCCTCTTCAACAGCATGAGTGGAAATTGATATGAATCGGGCAAGTTTTTAACACTTCAGCTACGATAAACAAGAATTATGAGTAAAAACTCCAAAAAGACCTGGATGTGGATAGGAGTATTGGTGCTGATTGCCATCTTATTCTTCTGGCTTTTCAGCATTGATATCTTCGAGAGTTCAGAGGGCGTAATCAACGGCAATTGATCCCTCCCCGCATGATCTACTCCCGCAATCGTCAGGTTGAAATAACCCCAACACCCGGCCGTTCATAGTCCTCATCAAAGGGCTTTTTCACAGAGTTAAGTTTCGGACCGGGACCAGAGTCCACGAGTATTGCACTTCGTGGGCTTTTTTTTGTATCTATACGAAATAAAGCGTCTATAAGACAATGAAGGAGGATTTTTATATAAAAATCCTCCTTCATTGTCAATTTTTTCTTGTATTTACTTTCCTGCGATGCTGTCGGATACGGTGAGAGAAGCGCGACCTTTAGCGCGACGACGAGACAACACTTTGCGGCCATCTTTTGTGGCCATTCTTTCGCGGAAACCGTGCTTGTTTACTCTGCGACGGTTAGAGGGCTGGAATGTTCTTTTCATTTCTTTATATTGACTTATTTATTTTCCGTTTCAGAGCGCAAAATTACAAATTTTCTGCCACTCCTACAAATTTATCACTCAGAAAATGACCTTTGCGGCTTTAAAACGCCCGAATCACGTTTCTTCAGAGGCGTTTTTCTCAGAAGGGGATACCTGGATCGCCCGGGCCGGGCATGATGTCGGGCATCGGTGTGCCCCCGAAGGGGGAGGAGCCGAAGGGCGAACCGGCGGCCGAAGCGCCAAAAGCCGAAGCTGTGTCGATGGGGGAGCCTCCGTTGGATTCCTGATTCATTTTCGAACCGAGTTTCAGCGGCGCGGCCTCGCCGAGCGTCTCCTGAAGATCGTTGTAGCCCTGATCCCAGTTCTCGAACTTGGCATATTTGCCTACGAAGCGCAACTTCACGTCGCCCACGGCTCCTGAACGGTGCTTCGCCACAATCAGCAGAGCCTGTCCGCGAATATCATTCCCCTCGGCATCTGTGCCGGAGCGGGTGTAATATTCAGGGCGGTGAATGAAGCAGACGATGTCGGCATCCTGCTCTATGGCTCCAGATTCACGAAGGTCGGAGAGCACAGGGCGCTTGTCGTCGCGCGTCTCCGTGCTTCGGTTGAGCTGCGAGAGGGCAATGATCGGGATGTTGAGCTCCTTGGCCAAGGCCTTGAGCGAGCGTGAGATCATGCTCACCTCCTGCTCGCGGCTTCCGAGCTTCATGCCTGTGGCGTTCATGAGCTGGAGGTAGTCGATCATGATCATTTTCACACCCTTCTCGCGCACGAGTCGGCGCGCCTTGGTGCGCAATTCCGTGATCGATAGGCCCGGTGTCTCGTCGAGGTAAAGAGGAGCGCTATACACTCCGCGCAGGCGCGAGTTGAGGCGGTCCCATTCCTCGGGGCTCAACTGGCCGCTCTTGATCTTTTCGCCTTCGATGTCGGCGATGTTCTGTAGCAGACGTTTCACGAGCTGCACGTTGGCCATCTCAAGAGTGAATATCGCCACAGGTATGTTGTAATCGATCGCCATATTCTTCGCCATGGAGAGCACGAAGGCCGTCTTGCCCATCGCGGGACGTGCGGCGATGATGATAAGGTCGCTGAGCTGCCAGCCAGAGGTCATGCGGTCGAGCTCCGTGTAGCCCGTCTGGAGGCCCGACAGACCGCTTTCGTTGTTGGCGGCCGTCTGAATCTGTTCGAGGGCGAGATTGATCACGGGGTCGATCTGCGTCACTTCACGCTTGAGCTGGGTCTGCGAGATNTCGAAAAGCTGTCCTTCGGCCTCCTGGAGGAGGTCGTCAACGTCGTTGCTCTCGTCGAAAGCTTTCGTCTCGATCTGCGAGGCGTAGCTTATGAGGCGACGCGCAAGGTATTTCTGGGCCACGATTCGGGCGTGATACTCCACGTTGGCCGCAGAATACACGCGAGCCGTGAGNTCGGTGATGTGTATCGCGCCACCCACCTCCTCGAGCGTGCCATCCTGGCGCAGCTGCTCCGTCACCGTCATCATGTCGATGGGGCGCTGGTTGAAGCCAAGCGTGGTGATGGCCTGGAATATCTTCTGGTTGACGGGGTCGTAGAAACTGTCGGGCACAAGAATATCGCATACGTNCATGTANGCGTCTTTCTCGAGCATACACGCGCCGAGCACCACCTCCTCAAGGTCGGTGTCGCGCGGGGGGAGTTTCCCCGTAGGGTCGGTTATCTCCTTTTTAAATTCCGGTTTTTTAGCCATGCGAGGGGAAACAAATCATTATTATCAAAAAGTAGAGGGCAGCCCCTAAGAGAAGAAGCGAGGTGTATTTGAGCACGACGTTGAGGGCGCTTCCGTGATGCTCGCGGAGTTCCTGCCAGAGGAGGAAGTGGCAGAAGGTGTAGCCGAGCCAGCCGAGCACAGTCCATGTGGGCGCATAGNTNGTNGCGNTGGCNATGCAGAGGGCGGCGATGATGCCGTCGAAGAGATANACGAAGCTCATCGCGCGGCGTCCGAATATCACTACGGTGGTGCGCTTCCCCACGGCNGAGTCATCGTCGCGGTCGCGGTAATTGTTCACGATCAATACGTTGGCCGCCATCAGTCCTACGGCGAGCGAGGTGGCTATATTGACGCTGTCGAGACGGAACACGCCCGTCTGGACGTATTCGGTGAAGATCACCGGCACGAAGCCGAAGAAGATCACCACGGCAACGTCGCCGAGGCCATGATGCGAGAGAGGGTAGGGGCCGGCTGAATAAGCCACGGCGAAGATAGCCACGGCCACGCCTACGGCAATGAGCCACCAGCCGCCGTAGTATATTAAGGAGCAGCCCAATAAGGAATCGAGCAGGAGCAGCGAGAATGTGGCGCGTTTCATGGCAGCGGGGGAGATGTCTCCCTCGGTGACACCGCGACGGAATCCTTCGCGACCCTTTTTGTCGAAACCGTTTTTGTAATCGTAATACTCATTGGCAAAATTCGAGGCTATCTGTGCCACTACCGCGAATAGGAGGCAGATAAGCATAGGTAGCCACGAAAAGCCATGACGGAATATGGCGCAGCCGGTGCCTGCGGCCACGCCTGCCACGCTCACAGGGAGTGTGCGGAGTCTCATTGCTTCAATCCAGGGTTTCATATCATAACCTTAACGGATGAAGCGGCGTGTTTAGTGTCTGAGGGTTATTCTTTGACGAAATGCTTTTCAAGGAGGGCGCTGAGATTTTCCGCTGCCTTTTCGATGCGTTCGCTATTCTGAAGGCCGTCGATATACTTTTGCGGGATGGCCTTCACCCCGTGGCGCAAGCCCATGAGGGCCATGGCGACAGCGCCGTTTGTGTCGGCGTCGCCCCCCTCGTTGATTACAGTCAGCAAAGCCTCGATGGGGGAGTCGGAATGCCAGAGCGACCAGAGAGCCGATCCCATCGCTTTGCGGGCATACCAGTAAGTGTCGGGATCGTCGAGATCGAAGAGACCGAGGTCGTTTTCATTGGCCATATCCACATACATCACCACTTCGCGGTTTTCCTTGATGGCGAGGTCGCGCACCTCCTGGTAATCTGGAGTGCGGTCTTCCCAGAGAATCTTGTTGGCGATGTGNGCTATCAGCACAGCGGCCGTCTCGCAGCGCGGACGCGGATGCGTGAGGCGAGTTATATCGATTGCATTCTGGTAGATATTGTCGTTCCATATTCCGGCGAGGAGGGCTCTGCCGAGGGCATCGCTGGGGTTGCCGATATCTTGCATGTCGCGCCAAACGCGGCGTGATACGTTGTAAGGGTCGGAGGCGAAGTCGGGTTGGGAGAGCACCCAGCGCATGCACTGAGTGATGTCGAAGAGGTCGTTAGAATACCATTTCGCGAGGCGATGTGCATAGTCGAGAGGGGAAAACGATTCGGTTTCCACCATGCTTTCGATGAGAGTGAGGAGATAGTTGGTGTCGTTGCTCCATTCGCCGCGTTCCCATTGAGAGCGATGGGCGTCGCGCACGATTTGAGAGTAGTCTTGCAGTCCGTCAGGGTATTTTATGGCTACGATTTGTTTGGTCATAAACTCAGTACCGAGACCCAATGCGTCGCCGATTGCGAAGCCATACAGCATTCCGGCGATTTTTTCTTTAAGTGGAATGTTCATAAAAGTTAAGTTCTAAGGTGGTCTACAGCGCCTCTGTCGTTGGCTTCGGCAGCTCTTCTGAAGAAGCCAAGGCTGGGGCCTGCCATAAATCAGATGTTAATGTTAGTTGATAATGCTCTTACATGTCGCTGCGGGTTTTACTCCTCAGCAGCCGTAACGATGGCAAAGTTACAACAATTGTTTTACACCTGCAAGAAATTCCCCCGAAAAAAATCATGACCTCATGCTCTTATTCATCATGCCAGTAAATAAAAGCCGTTAAGCTTCCATAGAAGACTTGCGTGGCCTTATTTCTTTGCTTTATGCGACTTTGCCGGTTTCTATTTCGGATTTGAGAAATTGGAAGATATAGACTGCGCCCTGATAGTAGAGCCCACATTCGGGATCGTTGAGCTTGGCGAAAGTGGTTGATGAATAAAGCTCATCAAGGGCGCGGTGTATGTCCCAGCCATATTCTGCCATAAGCATTTCAGCAAGTTCTGCCGCAAGGCATTCTATTTGAAACTGGATATCTTGTGTCATAATTCGATGCGTTTTAAGAATTTTACGGCTTTGGGAGTGCCGAAGAAGTATTGTTCAGCATGGTCGCCCTTAAATCTCAGTTCTTCAACCAATGCAGAAGCCGACAGATACCCCATTATGAAACGGCGAATCTGAACGCCAACCGTATCATCGGCAATCGGTCCTATAACAATATCATAAGGATGAGCCTGAACATCGGAGTTGTTCTTTCGGTTCATCACAACAAATTCTGCCCATTCCTCGGAATAGTCGGGAAAAATCTTGATTCTAAGACCGTTTTTTGTAGCCTCGTCTTTATCAAATTCAAAGCAGGATAAAGTGGGAGTTCCTTCATTGAGAAATCGAGTAGTTCGAGCAGCCATATCCATAGCTTGGTCGGGATTTGCATTGAGATAGAATCCCTGCCCGAAATCCTTGCCACGCTTACTGCGTGATAGGTCAATCTGCTTAATAGCTACGTTTGAACCGTGATAGAGCCGTATCATATCCTGCCTCCTTCCCGTTGACAAATGACTTGGAGGTCAGAAACTGCATCATCAATAGATAAGGTATGTTCGGCAGCATAGCAGTCAAGAAGGAAATCTATACCTGTGAAACGGCGTAGATATGCATAGGCCTGCATATTGGAGAGGTTGTATCGCTGAGCGAAAGCTCCGACACACGCCACAACGTATTCTATTCTGTTAAATATTTCTTTCTTGTTCATAATTATGTTTTATTGCTTACAATTAGATCTTTAACATCGATGTTGAGTAGTTCTGTAATTCCATCTCNCTTGTTTTGCTGATTGATTACAATACTTTGATGTTAAGGAATCTCCAAAAAATAACTTGTGCCAGTTTATTCGTCTTGTCGGTTATTTTTGATTTACTTTCACGTTACATAGCCCGCTATGCGCCTCAAAGTTAAATCAAAAATTCCTCAACAATACTTCATAAACTTTGTCCCAACTTATTTTTTACGATTCCTAAACGCAAAGTTAGTGATTATTCTTGATAAAGCAATAAAGCAAGTGTTAAGAAAAATTGGGGTTAGCGTTTGTGGCGGAAGAAGGAGCGGAGGAGGGAGGCGGCTTCGTCGGCGAGGACGCCGGAGGTGAGGATTGTGCGCGGATGGAGAGGGCCGCGTCCGTCGGAGGCGAAACGGAGGAAACCGCGTTTCGGATCAGACGCTCCGTAGACGATGCGTCCTATCTGGCTCCACCCTAACGCGCCGGCACACATAGGGCAGGGCTCTACGGTGACATAGAGCGTGCATTGCGGCAGGTATTTCCCTCCCAAGGCGTCAGCGGCCGCCGTGATGGCAAGCATCTCGGCGTGCGCCGTGACGTCGTTGAGGGTNTCGGTAAGGTTGTGCGTGCGNGCCAGGATACNGTCGNCGGCTACGATTACGGCGCCGATGGGCACTTCATCTTCATGGGCTGCCTGGCGCGCTTCGTTCAAGGCCATCTCCATGTAATATTCATCGTTTCTTATCAGTGGCATAACTCAGCAATCAGTGGCACAATTCGGAGATCAGTGGCATAATTCTGTGATTTGGGCGGCTACCCGCTCCATAAGCCAGAGAGGTGTGGAGGTGGCGCCGCAGATGCCCACACTTTCCGCNCCCTCGATCCAGGCGGGATCAAGCTGCGTTTCGTCGGAGATCAGATACGTGCGCGGATTTTCGGCGCGACACATCTCGAAAAGCACCTTGCCNTTCGAACTCTTCGCGCCGCTCACAAAAATNACCACCTCATGGCNGCGTGCAAACTCACGCATCTTCTCCATACGGTTGGCCACTTGCCGGCAAATCGTGTCGAAATATTCAAACTTGCCAGTCTTCTTGCGACGCTTTATCTCTTCTACCACCTGCCGGAAGCCTTCCAAGCTTTTGGTGGTCTGCGAATAAAGCAGAATGTCACGGTCGAGGTCGAGCGAGTCGATCCCGTCGAGGTCTTGAATCACGACGGCCTCGCCATTGGTCTGCCCCACGAGTCCATTCACTTCGGCATGACCGTTCTTGCCGTAGATCACGATGAGCGGCTTGCGTCCGCCATTGCGCTCGGCCTCCACGCCTTCGTCGTAAGCCTGCTTGATGCGCCGCTGCAGCTGAAGCACCACAGGACACGTGGCGTCGATGATCGTCACGTTGTTCGTTTCGGCCGTGCGGTAGGTTTGTGGCGGCTCGCCGTGGGCACGCAGAAGCACCTTCACGTCGTGAAGGTCGGCCAGTTCCTCGTGAGTGATGGTGCGCAATCCTTTGGCGCACAATCTCTCCACCTCCCCGGCGTTGTGCACGATATCGCCGAGGCAGTAGAGTTGGCCGCTCTTTTCGAGCTCCGCCTCCGCTTTGGTGATGGCTGTCACCACACCGAAGCAGAAGCCGGAGTTTACGTCGATTTCAACTTTCATTGATTCACTTTTTCGTTAAAGCGCTCCAGGAGCCAATCCATTTGCTGCTGATGGGTCATGTCGCCATTGTCGAGCTCGATAGCGTCGGCTGCCTTACGCAGGGGCGACACCTTGCGGGTGGAGTCGATATGGTCGCGCTCCACTACGTTGGCATACACCTCGTCGTAGGTGACGTTCTCACCCTTCTCCTGAAGCTCCTTGAGGCGACGGCGTGCGCGCTCCTCTGCGCTGGCACAGACGTATACCTTCAATTCTGCATTGGGGAAGACGGTGGTGCCGATGTCGCGGCCATCCATCACGATACCCTTCTCGCGGCCGAAATCCTGCTGGAGCTGCGTGAGACGCTCGCGCACCTCCGGAATCACGGCCACCGGGCTCACGAGATTGCTCACCTGCATATCGCGAATCTCGCGTTCCACATCCTCGCCGTTGAGGAGCGTGTGCTGCACGCCGTCGGCCCCGGCCGGAGCGAAAGAGATATGGATGTCGGGGAGGGCGGCCACGAGTTTCTCCACGTCGATTGTGCTGTCGGGGCGCACCATCCCGTTGCGGATGGCGTAGAGCGTCACAGCGCGATACATGGCCCCGGAATCGACATAACGATAACCGATGCGTGAGGCCAGATGGCGTGCCATAGTGCTTTTGCCGCATGACGAGAGGCCGTCTATAGCTATAATTATCTTCTTCATAAGTATATTGTTTATGGATATTCCAAATAGTTATCTGTTGAGGAGCGACGACATATTCAGGGCTATGTTGAACATAAAGGTAGTGGCACCTGCATGAGGCTGAGCCATGGCTATGCCCAGCGAGCATGAACGGACTTTGAGACCCGCACACAGCGAAAATCCTGAAAGGAAATTTCTTGAATATCCGGCCATATCGGTGCGTATCTTATAATTATAGCCTATACCGACGTTGAATTTATCGGAAGGTATGAGGT
>WFLX010296404.1_pt1 | contig 13392 bp, 12 predicted proteins | sample 4967041 | NCBI WGS metagenome assembly WFLX01 (sample SAMN12857096, study PRJNA449069) | gut metagenome | isolation source: stool from male and female vole | host: Microtus ochrogaster | place: USA:Florida | collected 2017
ATAAATATTATCGATACACCCGGGCACGCCGACTTTGGAGGCGAAGTGGAGCGAGTGCTCAACATGGCCGATGGCTGTCTGCTCCTTGTGGATGCATTCGAAGGCCCAATGCCACAGACCCGTTTCGTGCTTCAGAAAGCTTTACAGATAGGTCTCAAGCCGGTGGTAGTGATAAACAAAGTTGACAAGCCCAACTGTCGTCCTGAAGAGGTGCAGGAGATGGTGTTTGACCTTATGTTCAACCTCGATGCTACGGAAGAACAGCTTGACTTCCCCACAATATATGGCTCGGCTAAACAAGGATGGATGAGCACGGATTGGCAGCAGCCGACAGACAATATTCTGCCGGTTCTCGATGCCATTATTGAATATATTCCTGAACCCACCACTCTCGAGGGCGATGCCCAGATGCTGATCACATCGCTCGACTATTCAAAATATGTGGGCCGTATAGCCATCGGCCGCGTACACAGAGGCGAATTCCGCGAGNGTATGGAAATAGCCCTATGCCAGAAAGNCGGCTCGGTTGTGCGTCAGAAAATCAAGGAGTTGCACACTTTTGNGGGTATNGCCCGCAAAAAAGTACAGTCCGTCAAGAGCGGTGATATTTGTGCGTTGGTAGGTATCGAAGGTTTTGAAATCGGAGACACAGTGACAGATGTCAATAATCCCGAGCCTCTGCCACGCATCGCAATCGATGAGCCCACCATGTCAATGACTTTCACAATCAACGACAGTCCGTTCTTCGGACGTGACGGTAAATATGTTACATCGCGTCACATTGGCGACCGCCTCACACATGAGCTTGATAGAGACCTTGCTCTCCGCGTAGAGAAAGGTAGCCGCGAAGACGAATGGATTGTCAGCGGACGCGGTGTGCTGCATCTATCGATCCTCATCGAGAACATGAGAAGAGAAGGTTATGAGCTACAGGTAGGTCAGCCTAAAGTAATCGAGAAAGAAATTGACGGAGTAAAGTGCGAACCTATTGAGCTGCTCACCATTAACACCTCTGAGGAATATGCTTCCAAGATAATTGATATGGTGACGCGCCGCAAGGGCGAGATGGTGTCAATGACAGCACAAAACGATAATCGCGTACACATGGAGTTCAATATCCCGTCACGAGGTATCATAGGTCTCCGAAACAATGTCCTCACCGCTTCTGCCGGCGAAGCCATCATGGCTCACAGATTTCTGGAATATCAGCCTTGGAAAGGCGAGATCGAACGTCGCACCAACGGCTCGCTGATCGCACTTGAATCGGGTACTGCCTACGCATACGCAATCGACAAACTCCAGGATCGTGGCAAATTTTTCATCTTCCCTCAGGAAGAGGTGTATGCCGGTCAGGTAGTAGGTGAGAATGCCAAGGACAACGACATTGTGGTCAATGTCACCAAGTCAAAAAAACTCACCAACATGCGCGCTTCCGGTGCCGATGATAAGGCCAAGATTGTTCCTCCGGTTGTGTTCAGTCTCGAAGAGGCGCTCGAATACATCAAGGAAGACGAGTATGTAGAAGTGACACCCCACCATATCCGTCTACGTAAGATTATTCTTGATGAGCTTGAGCGCAAACGTGCCAACCGCAACTAATCCAGCAGCTATTCATTGATTATTTGCAATGACTCCTTTCTCAATCAATATCAAAGGAAGACTTGTTGAATACGGCAAGCCTGCTGTGATGGCAATTCTCAATGTTACCCATGACTCTTTCTTCGAAGGGTCGAGGGTAACAACTCGAGATGCCATTATCCGGAGAGTGGAAAAATTTCTCAGTGAAGGAGCAGACATAATTGATGTCGGCGCTTACTCAACCCGTCCTGGCAACGTTGCTGTATCGGTATCTGATGAGCTCAAGGGTCTTGACCTGGCAATTGACATTATACGCAGTATAAATTCTGATATTCCTGTATCCGTAGATACATTCCGCAGCGAGGTAGCATATAAGGCTATCAAAGAAATGGGTGCGGACATCATCAATGACGTATCATTTTGTATCGAGGGTGAATCAATGGTGTCCGTGGCTTCTGAATTGAAGGCTCCTTATATCCTCACGCATTGTCAAGGCTCACCCGAAGACCACTTCAGGAATATTTCTACAGAGAACACAATGGCCATGGTTATCAGATCCTTTGCCGAAAAAATACAGATGTTTAATCTTGCAGGTGTCAATGACCTGATCGTCGACCCCGGATTCGGATTTGGTAAATCTATCGACTTCAATTACCGTATGATGCAGGATTTAGGTATATTCTGTCAATTCGGTCTTCCCGTACTCGTGGGCATCTCCCGAAAATCCATGTTTACCCGTCCACTTGGCATACGTGCAGAAGATGCGCTCGCAGCCACAATCTCCGCAAACACCATTGCGGTGCTCAACGGAGCCTCGATACTCAGGGTGCATGATGTAGCGGCAGCGCGTGACACAATCGCAGTGTGCAATCTTTACGACAAGGCGAAAACTCCACAAAAATAATGCCATGCTCGTAGATTTCAGTTTTAAAGATATACTTGACATCCTGATAGTAGCCCTGCTACTATATTATATCTATAAACTGATGAAGGAGTCAGGCACCATAAATATCTTTTATGGTGTGATGGCATTTATAATAGTGTGGGTATTGGCTTCAGAAATATTCAATATGAAGCTTATCGGCACTATTGTCGATAAATTCATGAGTATCGGTCTGCTGATATTGGTCATACTGTTTCAGGATCAGATAAAAAGATTTCTCGTAGACCTCGGATCTCAGAAAAGATGGAGCTTTCTGAGATCTCTGCTCCGGCACCATTCGCATGACATATCTGACAGCAACGTAAGATCGGTGGTGATTCCGATTGTATACGCATGCATGAGCATGTCAAAAAGCAAGACCGGTGCGCTGATAGTTATCACTCAGCATATACCTCTCGACCAATATGAGCAGACTGGAGACATCATTGATGCAAAAATCAACTCGAGGCTCATCGAAAACATATTCTTCAAGAATTCTCCCCTTCATGATGGCGCCATGATAATCAAAGGCGACCGGATCATGGCCGCAGGTTGCATACTCCCTGTTAGTCATGATCCTGACATCCCCCGCTCGTTAGGCCTGCGACACCGGTCGGCATTAGGTATATCCCAAGCAACTGATGCCGCTGCAATTATTGTATCCGAAGAGACAGGTAACATCTCACTCGCTTACAAAGGCAGGATCAACACCCGGCTCTCATCAGCAGAACTCGAACACCGTCTCACCTCCCTCATGGCCGAGACAGTATCCTGACATTTCCCGCCAGCACCAATCTTCATTATTTACACAACTCTTCATATGATGGTATGCCCTTGACAAACCTGTAGCTACCATCTGGTTCCACCCTGCAGCAATAGATCGAATCACCATTGCTTACCATCAGCCATTTCACGCCCATCACCATATTATATCTCACGATCTGGTCAAAGACCTTGGGAGTGATATTCACAGTGACCGCCTTATACTCCACAATCGCAGCAGGTCGGCACCTCCTGTCATATATTACAGTATCGCATCTGCGTCTGAGTGAGTTNTGCTCTATACCCACTTCANTGGCCATAAGCGTCGGANNNTATCCGAGATGTTCTACNAGCATANNTACAAAATGCTGACGCACCCATTCCNCAGGTGTCAGAGCTACAAAANGGCCACGCAATCTGTCATAGACCTCAATGCGTCCTGAGGTCTCTTTTCTCATTTTTATGTCAAACTCTGGAAGTTTCAAACTGTAATTGCTGAGAATATCAAAAATATTCGTAAATTTACGAATTATTTCGTGAATTACCAAAAATCTTACTGATGGCTGCACCCGCCCTCACATTCGAAACTCTTAAGAAGCAAATAGCTAAAGGCCAGTTGTCCCCCGTATATCTGCTTCACGGCAAAGAGGGATATTTCACTGACGCGCTTGTCAAAACTTTTGAGCAGATACTGCCCCCTGAAGATAAGGAATTCAACCAATATATCCTTTATGCTCCTCAGGTTGAGCCCGGTCAGGTGATGGATCTGTGCCGCAGATGCCCGATGATGGCCGAGCGTCAGGTCGTGATTCTTAAGGAAGCTCAGGCTGTAAGAACTGATGTTATCAACAAACTTCATAAGTACGTGTCACACCCTTCACCTTCCACAGTGTTTGTCATAGTGTTCAGAGGTGAGGATGCTGCGGGTAAGGACCTGATTTCAGCCGTCAAGAAAAATGGTGTCATCTTTGAATCAAAAGAGATAAAACAAGGCTACGTAGGGCAATACATAAACTCATACGTAAAGCAGATAGGGATGCGCATTGATGCCAAAGCCGTGGAGATGCTCAAGGAATTTATCGGTACTTCTGTCAGTAAAATATATAACGAAGTCGATAAGCTCCATACTATCCTGGGTGATAATGCCACTATCACCCCCGAAGCTGTAGAAAGGAATGTCGGCATCAGCAAAGATTACAATACCTTTGAGCTAATTGATGCACTTGCGGTAAGAAACGCCCATAAGGTGATGAGAATCACTGAATATTACGCCGCTAATCCAAAAGCGAATCCTACTCCGAGAATCATTGCGTCAATTTTCAACTATTTCTCTGATCTGCTTGTTGCTATATATACACAGGATAAATCAAATGATGGCCTGATGAAAGAACTCGGTCTCAAAAGTGAGTGGCAGCTAAGGAAGTTTCGCGACGGGATGCGCTATTATAACGCATTCCAGATAATTGAAATCATCTGGGCTCTCCGCAAGTTTGATGCATGGAGTAAAGGCAACGGCTCGAGACAGGAGGAATATAATCTGTTTCGCGAACTGATCTACCATATTCTTAGCGCACCGGGTAATTTAGGCGTTTCAGACCTCTCTATATAAAAATATGATGCAATGTTAAAAATCGGACAATACAACCAACTAAAAATAAATCGTTTGGTCGACTTCGGGGCCTATCTCGATGGAGGAGATGGCACCGAGATACTGATTCCGGCCAAATTTCTCGACAACGAGGCTGCCCCGGGAGACACTGTTGAGGTATTCGTATATACAGATTCTAAAGACCGACTCATAGCCACTACAGAACATCCGTTTGCCACGGTAGGCGAATTCGCATTCCTACAGGTTGCGGATACCAACTCTGTCGGGGCTTTCCTCGACTGGGGGCTCGAAGCCAAACAGCTACTGGTGCCTCACAGCGAACAGAAGCAAATTATGCGTCGCGGAGGCATATACTTTGTCTACGTATACCTTGATAATACTACCCAACGGGTTGTTGCCTCTGCCAAGACCGAAAAATTCCTTGGCAATGTACTCCCGCACTATAAAAGAGGAGATCGCGTCAAAGCTCTCGTCGTCAAGCACACACCGATTGGGTATGTTTGCATAGTTGACAATCTGCATCAGGGCATGATATATGACAACCAGATATTTTCACCTGTAGAGATTGAAAATGAGATTGAGGCATATGTCAATAATGTCAGAACTGATGGCAAGCTTGACCTCATCCTATCAGACCGCGCTGAACGAAGAACTGTGAGCCTCGCAGATAAAATCGTTAACATTCTCCTAACTCATGGACGTCACATACATATCTGCGACAAATCTTCGCCCGATGACATCAAGCAGATGTTTGGATGCTCAAAAAAGGACTTCAANAAAGCGGTAGGTCTTCNCTANAAACAGCGCAAGATTACNCTCAGCGACTCCGGAATTTCGCTATTNTAACACCAATCNTTGCCATTATTGCACCTCAAATCATACATTCTGCGATTTTTCATCATGCAATAATCGATTAATTCAAAAAAATTTACGAAATTTGCAAAAATTTTCGTTAGATAGCTTATAATGGAATTCTCAGCTAATTTAATCGCATCCATGGTGCATGGCACAGTTGAAGGTGACGGTAATGTCACAGTCAACTCTTTCGCTAAAATCGAAGAAGGTCATCCCGGAGCCATCTCTTTTCTGGCCAATCCGAAATACGAACACTATATTTACAACACTGGTTCCTCAGTAGTACTTGTAAGCAATGATTTCGTACCGGAATCAGAAATAAAAGCCACTTTGATCAGGGTTGATGACCCTTATGGCACTATTGCTCAGCTCCTTGAGATGGTAGACAAGGCAACTCACCATCTTCCCTCCGGTATTGAGCAGCCCTCGTTCATTGCCGACGGTGTTATCGTGCCCGAAGATGCATACGTGGGCGCTTTTGCTTATATAGCCAAGAATGTTAAGATAGCAGCCGGTGTAAAAATTTTCCCTAACACCTACATCGGTGAAAATGTTGAGATCGGCGAAAACACAGTGCTCTATCCTGGGGTTAAGATCTATCACGACTGCAAAATCGGATGCAACTGCATCGTACACGCCGGTGCAGTGATCGGAGCCGATGGCTTCGGCTTTGCGCCTGACAAAGAAGGAGTCTACAACAAAATCCCCCAGCTCGGCAATGTGATTATCCAGGACAATGTCGAAATCGGGGCAAACACCTGTATCGATAGGGCTGTCATGGGCTCTACAACTATCCACAAGGGAGTAAAGCTCGACAACCTCATACAGATTGCCCACAATGTTACCGTCGGCGAAAATACGGTAATGGCATCGCAAGNNGGCATAGCCGGATCAGCNCATATAGGCAGAAGCTGCATGTTCGGCGGANAAGTGNGTATTGCCGGACATATCTCGATAGGCGATAACGTCAAACTTGGAGCCCAGAGTGGCATTCCCAACTCCGTAAAGGACGGTTCCTCCCTCCTGGGCACACCCGGCATTCCCGCACTCGACTTTGCCCGTCAGGTTGCTCTGCTCAAACGTCTCCGTCCTCTGTTCGACCGCGTNNATGACATNGAGAAATCAATAGCCAATCTTCAGAAATAATAATCCAATCAGAAAAAATATCACACCCCACTATATGAAGCAGCTTNCACTTNAAGATTCATTTACCGTCAAAGGCAAAGGACTGCACACCGGCCTGCAGATTGAAGCCGAGNTCTGCCNTGCTCCCGTCAATCACGGATACAAATTCCAACGTGTCGATCTTCCCGGCGAGCCTATTATCGACGCGCTTGCCGAAAACGTCATCGAAAGTAACCGTGGAACGGTAATCCGTTCTAACGATGTGACAGTATCAACAATCGAGCATTCAATGGCGGCTCTCTACGCTCTCGGTATCGACAACTGCCTTATCAAAGTCAATGCACCCGAGGTACCGATTCTCGATGGCAGCTCACGTATCTTTGTAGAGGAAATCAACCGCGTAGGCATTGTCGAGCAGGATGCCGACAAAGAATACTATGTGGTGAAGCGCAAGATGGAGGTCGTCAACGAAGAGACCGGCTCAAAAATCATGGTGCTTCCTGATGATGAATTTTCTGTAGAGGTGAAGATCAACTTCGACTCTCCCGTGTTGATGAATCAATATGCATCACTTGAGCATATCGCGGATTTTGAAAAAGAAATCGCTTCTTCTCGTACATTTGTTTTCGTTCGTGAAATTGAAGCTCTCCTGAATGCCAATCTCATCAAGGGAGGTGATCTTGACAATGCCATTGTGATATACGACTCCCCCCTCTCTCAGGAGTGCCTCGACCATATCGCATCTCTTGTAGGCGTACCCACACGTAAAGTGTCTGAGTATGGTTACATCAACGACTTCGACCTCATGGCTCCCAACGAGCCGGCTCGTCACAAGTTGCTCGACGTCGTAGGCGACATGGCCCTTATCGGCCGTCCCCTCAAAGGCAAGATCATAGCCACAAAGCCGGGTCACGCNATCAACAGCAAATNCACCAAACTCATCCGTCGCGACATCAAGCNTCANGAGATACANGCTCCTATCNACGANCCCAACGCCACACNATNGATGGATAATGTGNAGATANGCCACCANCTCCCCCACCGCTATCCTTTCTTGCTTGTAGACAAGATCATTGAACGAGGCACCAACTATATCGTCGGTGTAAAGAATGTCACCACCAATGAGCCTTTCTTCCAGGGACATTTTCCTGAAGAGCCTGTGATGCCCGGCGTACTCCAGATAGAGGCCATGGCTCAGACAGGCGGTCTGCTCGTACTTGGTGTTGTAGACGATCCGGAAAGCTACTCTACATATTTCATGAAGATCGACAATGTAAAATTCAGGCAGAAGGTAGTGCCGGGTGATACCCTCATCTTCCATGTCTCATTCCTTACTGAATTCCGACGCGGATGCGCTGTTATGAAAGGCCGTGCCTTTGTAGGTGACAAACTTGTGTGTGAATGTGAATTCATGGCACANCTNATCAAGAATAGATAAAAATACTGATATNCNTGACATGTCACCTNNTNTGGTGACATGTCATANTATACTATATTAATCTGACGACTAATTATTTTAATAATGCAACACAAATTTTCTTGTGTACATCCCGGAGCCAAGATTCACCCCTCGGTGGTCATAGGACCGTTCTCCACCATCGAAGATGATGTTGAGATCGGTGAAGGCACAGTGATTGACCGCCACGTCACACTCAACTCCGGTGCCCGTATCGGGCGCAACTGCAGGATATTTCCCGGCGCAGTGATTGCCGGTGAACCTCAGGATCTCAAGTTCAAAGGTGAATACACAATAGCCATTATTGGTGACAATACCACAATCCGCGAATGTGTCACCATACATCGCGGCACTGCTTCAAAGGGAAAGACAACGGTAGGCAGCAACTGCCTTATCATGGCTTATTGCCATGTGGCTCATGACTGCGCCGTCGGCAACCATGTCATCATGTCCAATGCCAGCCAGATCGGCGGTGAGGTCGTTATTGATGATTATGCAGTAGTAGGCGGTGGCACTCTTGTCCATCAATTCTGTCACCTCGGCTCTCATGTCATGATTCAAGGTGGAGCCCTTATCAACAAGGACATTCCCCCATACGCTATCGCCGCACATGAGCCCATTTCGTTTATGGGAATCAACAGTATCGGTCTTCGCCGGCGTGGATTCACAAACGAAGAGCTCGAGACAATTCAGGAAGCCTATCGTATCGTATACAAATCAGGCGAGAATTTCTCAGACGCGGTCACTCGCCTTGAGACTGAGCTACCTCCCAGCAAAGAGCGCGATGTCATCATCGATTTTATTAAATCATCTACTCGCGGCATCGTAAGAGCATATACTAAATAAAAATATTACAAGGCTTCCGTCGTCGGGGGGCTCGTCGCTGCCGGCAACTGCCGGCAGAGGAAAGTCCGGGCAACATAGAGCATCGTACTCCCGAAATGCGAGCTGGCGGTAACGTCAGAGTAGTGTGACAGAAAATAACCGCCGCTATCATGCGGCAAGGGTGAAAAGGTGGGGTAAGAGCCCACCGGGCGCCACAGCGATATGGCGTGCCGCACACCTTACGAGTTGCAAGGTCAAATAAACCGGCTTTTGTGGGTTGCTCGCCCACCGCCGGAGGGTAGACTGCTTAGATAAATGACGGGCGGCGCCAGGCAACTCCTTACCGGAAAGTGCCTGCACCACATAACTCGGCTTATACCCCGGCAACGGATAGCCTTTTATTGATTAATTTTTCTCAACATGGCAGAACAGACCTGGTGGACATCTCCACTCACAGATGACAACGGATTTACCATTCTTGTGACCGGTCGGGGTGATATTGAAAAGTTCCGGAATAATCCCAAATACAGTATCCGTATTGAGATTGCCATGCCGTACGACCACAAACCTGACGGATTACCCACTACAGATGGTGCAAACCTAATAGATGAAGTGCTCGAGCCACTCAGAGAGACATTCGACAAGGATCCTGTGGCTGTAATCACGGGAATATATACGGGTGCCGGAATCCGTACCATCGTGTTATACACCCTTTCTGTCAATATATTCAATAAAAAACTAAATCAAGCTCTCGCTCACCTCCCTCTGCTCCCCCTCGAAATTAAGGCAGAGAATGACCCTGACTGGGCTGAATATGCCGAGATGTGCGAAGAAAGCATTCTTTTCTCCTGATTCTTAACGCTTATAACCATGAGTAACATCACATTAAGAGCTATCTCAGGATTTCTCTACATTCTTGTAATTGTCGGAGCGATAATATCCGGCTCAGTAGCTTTTGTACTTTTGACATCCGTTTTTGCCTGTCTGGCTATGGCTGAATTCAGTCAGATGGCACACATCAATGAGCCGATCGGCGACAAATCCACCGCCATATTTGCAGTTGATATCGCAGGTGCCATGATCATCACTTCAGTCCCCGCGATTGTATTTAATCTGGGATACGGTCTCCTTGCCACAATGGCTGTCTTTTCTGCCTACATGCTCACACGCTGTGTCCTCGCCCTATTCGACAAAAGATCGACATCGTTACGCGAGTGCATGAAATCCGTGATGGGAATAATGTATATAGGTCTGCCGTTGCTTACACTCAACCTTCTATATATCTATGATATATATAATACATCATGGCTCGTGCTCGTAATGTTTGTCATGATTTGGCTCAACGACACAGGTGCCTTTATCTTCGGATCCAGATTCGGCAAGAAAAAACTCTGCGAGAGGCTTTCACCCAAAAAGTCATGGGAAGGTTTCTATGGCGGACTCCTGTGCTGTGTGCTTTGCGGTATCATCGTCAGCTTCACTGCCGACATATCTCCGTTTACCACCCTTCACTGGATTCTGCTGGGCGTCCTGGTTTGCATCTTCGCCACATGGGGAGATCTTTTCGAATCCCTTATCAAGCGCACTGTCAAAGTCAAGGATTCAGGTAATATCATACCCGGGCATGGCGGAATCCTCGACCGTATCGATTCGCTCTTGTTCGTGGCTCCTGTTACTTTTATCGTCTATTATTTCGTGTCGATATTACATTAATTATACGCGATGAATCTATTATCGCCCCGGCAATCCCTTAAGGATATGTCCGGGGCTTTTTTGTATCAATAAAGGTTAAACATATGTCTGTGCGGTTAATTTTGATAAATCTGACACTCTAACAAAAAACTTTTTCATATTCCTGTTGTATATTTTATATATTAGCATTAACTTTGCTATTAACAATTTTAACAGAAATATCCTAATAACATATATCAGTTTCAAAATCATGGAACAAAACAACGAACTCTTAAATCAAGTTACCGAGCGCGCAAAAACATGGCTGAGCGACAGCTATGACGAAAATACACGCGCTGAAGTAAAACGCATGCTCGAGGCCGAAGACAAGACTGATCTTATCGATGCCTTCTACAGAGACCTCGAATTCGGTACCGGTGGTCTGCGCGGTATCATGGGTGCGGGCTCCAACCGCATGAATATCTACACTGTAGGTGCTGCCACACAGGGCCTCGCCAACTATCTTAAAGAGGCTTTTGCCGATCTTCCCGAAATTTCTGTAGTAGTAGGTCACGACGTACGCAACAATTCACGTCTATTCGCAGAGACCGTAGCTGATATCTTCTCTGCCAACGGCATCAAAGTATATCTCTTTGACAGCTTCCGCCCCACCCCGGAGCTCTCTTTCGCTATCCGTCAGCTTGGTTGCCAGAGCGGTGTGAATATCACTGCATCTCACAATCCCAAGGAATATAACGGATACAAAGCCTACTGGGCCGACGGTGCTCAGATAATCGCACCCCACGACACAAATATTATCGATCACGTCAACCGCATCAAAGATGTCTCTGAGGTTAAATTCCAGGGTGATAAATCAAAGATACAGATCATTGGCAAAGACATCGACGATATCTACCTGTCAAATATCAAGGCTCTATCTCTTGATCCCGAGGTAATCAAGCGTCACGCCGATCTTAAGATTGTATATACACCTATACACGGTACTGGTGTCAACCTCATTCCGGAGTCTCTGCGCAATTACGGATTCACCAACATCATCCATGTGCCTGAGCAGGATATTCCGTCAGGTGATTTCCCCACTGTCGAGTCTCCCAATCCCGAGGTGCCGTCGGCTATGGCTATGGCAATTGCCAAGGCTAAGGAAGTCAACGCCGATGTCATCTTCGCATCAGACCCCGATGCCGACCGTATCGGTTGTGTAGTGCGTCTGCAAAACGGTGAATATCAGCTCCTCAATGGCAACCAGATCGTAATGATCCTCCTCAACTACATACTGGTGCGCAACCGTGAGCTCGGACGCCTGCTCGGCAACGAATTTATCGTGAAGACTATTGTTACCACTGAGACAATCAAAGCCATCGCTGACAACAATAATGTCAAGATGTACGACTGCTATACAGGTTTCAAATGGATAGCAGCTGTCATCCGCGACCTCGAAGGCAAAGAGAGATACATAGGCGGTGGCGAGGAGAGCTACGGATTCCTCGCTGAAGATTTTGTACGTGACAAGGACGCCGTATCCGCCGTCTCACTCATGGCTGAGATCGCAGCTTGGGCTAAAGACCGCGACATCGACTACCTCACCATGCTTAAGGAGATCTATGTCAACAATGGCTTCTCTCTTGAGCGTGGCATCTCTGTAGTACGCAAAGGCAAGACCGGCGCCGATGAGATTCAGCAGATGATGCGTGACTTCCGTGCCAACCCGCCCAAGACCCTGGCCGGCAGTCCGATCGTCACGATTAAGGACTACGCAGACCTTAATGTAACCGATGTACCCACAGGCAAAATCGAAAAAATGGATATGCCCGTCACATCCAATGTACTCCAGTGGTTTACAGCTGATGGCACTAAGGTATCAGTACGTCCTTCGGGTACAGAGCCCAAGATCAAGTTCTACGTTGAGATCCACGACACACTGCCTTCGGCTGATATGTACGACGACCTCACAGTAAAGGCAGAAAAGAAAGTCGAGGAGATCAAGAAAGACCTCGGTATCTGATATTGACACGTGCATATATGTCTGATGCTTGATCAGGCATATATGCTGATATACAATCTCTGATATTTATTAAACTTCTAAAATATACACAAATAATGGAATTCTTAACTAACGAGAAACTTACTATTGTAGGTGCAGCCGGTATGATTGGCTCAAACATGGCCCAGACCGCCATCATGATGGGTCTCACTCCGAATATCTGCCTCTACGATCCCTACGCTCCTGGTCTCGAAGGTGTAGCCGAAGAGCTTTTCCACTGTGGTTTTGAGGGTGTCAACATCACCTTCACATCTGACATCAAGGAGGCACTTACCGATGCTAAATATGTCGTATCTTCAGGTGGCGCCGCCCGCAAAGCCGGCATGACACGCGAAGATCNNNNCAAAGTGNAATGCCGCCATCGCTGAGGAGTTCGGTAAGAACGTTAAGGCTTACTGCCCCGATGTCAAGTTTATCGTTGTCATATTCAATCCTGCTGATATCACCGGCCTCATCACCCTGCTCTACTCGGGTCTCAAACCCTCACAGGTTACTACACTCGCCGCTCTTGACAGCACTCGTCTGCG
>WFLX010037317.1_pt1 | contig 13389 bp, 8 predicted proteins | sample 4967041 | NCBI WGS metagenome assembly WFLX01 (sample SAMN12857096, study PRJNA449069) | gut metagenome | isolation source: stool from male and female vole | host: Microtus ochrogaster | place: USA:Florida | collected 2017
TCCGATGGAGTTTATNAAGNTTTTAGAGGATTANGGNGANATTNATGAAGTAGGNTTCTGGGTNATGGANCAGGCNATCAGGCAGCAGNCGGCNTGGCGNGATANNTANGGNGANCTGCAGGTAAGCTTTAANGTATCTTATCAGCAGNTTTTAGANGANNCCTTTGAGGAAANAGCNATTTCCTGTGNNNAAAANTACGGNGNANATCCGNAATATATCATTATAGAGCTTACGGAAAGCTGCCAGGTAGAAGCNCCGAAAGAGCTTGCGGCCATGTTNGGCAGNCTGCGGNNGCANGGCTTNAAAATNGCGTTGGACGATTTNGGAACGGCGTATGCTTCNATGGAGATGTTAAAATGGCTTCCCGTGGATTATATTAAAGTGGAGCATTCGTTTATCCGCGAGCTTGCACAGCCGGGGCACGACGTAGATTACGTGATTGTTGACAGTCTGCTGGAAATGTGCAAGCGCTTAGGCTATCATTCTATTATCGAAGGTGTGGAGGACAGTAAGGTGGCGGATATTGTCGGAGCGCTGAAGGCCACGCTTTTGCAGGGATACCATTATTCGCGTCCGGTCTGCCGGAATGATTTTGAAAAATTGTTGGATGAAAATAGAAAATAATGTAAGGCGCATATCATACCGGAGCGGTGCGCGGTATGTCAAAAGGAGATTCCCATGACCTCAAGTGAAAAGAAAACGCTCGTCCTGAAGGAAGTCGTCACACCGATATTCAAGGCGGCAGGCTACCGCACGATCGGGCAGACCTTCTATCGTGTGCAGGAAGACTGCTGCATGACGGTCAAAATTCAAAGCTCGCAGTTTAATTCCGTGGCGACGGGATATACGTTCTGGTTTCACATCGANGCGTNTCNGAAAGNGNCGACGCNGGAAAAACTGAAANAGTGGAATTCGTNGGGATCGTCTACGATAAAAGNGTCTTCCCTGNTGCNGGACTGCGGCTANCTTCATCCCTNTCGGAATGCGTTAGGTTATTGTATTGACGGATACAAGAATTATGTACCGCAGGATATGGATATAGAAGGTATCAAAGAGCGGATCGGGAGCGATCTGCGGGATGTGATCCTGCCGCAGCTTGACGAGATCAAGAGTCTGGATGATTGGGACAGAAAAAAAGAGGAATGGACGGAGCGGGACTGGAATTCAACAAGAATTCTTTTGATTAGATATTTTGGTTCCGCACAGATGAGCGCCGATGTACCTGAAATGGCTTTAAAACTGCAGGATACCCAGCGCCGTTTCGGCCTGTCATCGGAAACGATACGGGAAAATGAACCGCTTTACCACGAGGTCAGGGCATATTCCGAGTGGCCGGAGGATAATAAATGGGAATTTATTCTCTCGGCACTGGAGTAGGAACGCGGCAGGGGGGAGAAGATGTATCGTTTATTGCTTTGGATCATCACGATCTTGTTTACCGGTGTGCTTCCGTTCAGGGGATTTAACGGAGGGAGAGATTATATCGACCCCGTATTCGGAGAGAGCGGCTATTATATGCAGTCGGTCGGGGAGGCGCGTGTTCCTGTATTCATGGTGTCTTTTCAAGACGTGACGTATCGACGGAACCGGGTGACGAAAGATGATTTAACGGAATGGCTTTTTGCGCAGGACGGCAGTGTCACAGCGTATTATGATACCGCATCTTACGGACGGCTGCATATCGGCGGGGNNGTTTNTTTTTATNAGGNGGNGGGNGAGANCGCTTCCTATGAAAATGACGATGGATTCGAAAATCTTGTGATGGAAGTGCTCACCTATTATGATGAGGAGATTGATTTTTCCGAGTATGACTGCAACGGAGATTCGATCATGGATGCGTTAGTGATCTCGGTGCCGTCCGGCGGGGANGTGGATTTTTGGTGGGGCTGTCAGGCGACATGGTATCAGAATCCGGAATTTCGNGTGGACNGGATCNCGGTCAATACGTATATCATCAATGACGAGCAGCCCTATGTAGGCGAGCGGGCGGTTTATCAGGGAACGATAGAGCATGAGCTTGGACACTGCATGGGTCTGCCGGATTATTATAAATACTATTCCGACGACTCGGAGGGCTTTCACGGGATTGCCGGAATGGAACGTATGGACGATTCCAGCGGAGATTTCTGCCAATTCTCGAAGCTGATGCTCGGATGGCTGAGAGAGGATCAGGTACAGATGATGGGACCCGATGTGGAGAGCGCTTCGTTCCGTCTGCCGAGGGCACACGAAGGAGGCTGCGTCGTGATCTTTCCGCAGGGCGGGCAGATCGATTTTAACAGCGAGTATTTTTTAGTGGAATATAATACGCCGGATGGGAATAATGAGGGAGTGTTCGAAGCGGAACAGGCGGGCGTGCGCGTCTTTCATGTCAACGCAAGAATAGAAACAGATCCCTATGACGGCGAGCCCTATTTTCGTTATGAGAATTACAGTCCCTATTACAATGAATCCGATGAGGGGATACGGGTTCTGAAGCTGGTCAATGACGGCGAAGGCTTTTACCGGACGGGCGACAGCGTGGTATATGGGGAGGCATCCGATTTCGGATGGTATACGCCGGCGGGGTCGCTTTCTGATCCGAAGCTGACGATCCGGATCGGGGAGGTCACGGATGACGGGATTGAGATCGAGGTTGTACGACAATGAGCAAAATGAGGAGATCAAAAACAGAAAGTCCGTTGGGGAGATTCCGCTGGAGCGGTAGGATGCAACGGGTCGGTATCATGCATGCATCCTTCGATATTCCTTCGGAGTAACGCCATATTTTTTCTTAAATAACGTATAAAAATGCGTGCGGTTTGTAAATTGAAGCCCGGCGGCGATCGCGCTGATGGAGTCGTTTGTCTCCCTCAGGAGCTGCGCCGCTTTTTTCATGCAGAAAGTCATGCCGTAATCATAGAGGCACATATCGGTAAATTTGTTGACGATGCGGTTTAGGTAGTCTCCGCTGTAATGCAGGCAATGTTCCAACTCGGCGCGCGTCATCCGGCCGTCGCTTTCCTCAAAGAGGCGGGTAATGCGCGAAAAAAGCAGGAAGTCGCTGTTCGTATCGAGCCGGACATTCGAACAGTGGTAGTATTTCGGCAGCGACAGATTGGATAAAAAAGCACACAACAATCCCTTGATCTGATGGGAAGCGCCAAATTCGGGATAAAGAAGCGTCCGTATCATGATCTCGGCCATGGAGTGCAGCTGTCCCTCGTGCAGATGGTTCCGATATGCCGGAATAAAGTCAAGATAAGCACGTTTTCCCGGTTCTTTCAGATCGGAAGTGATGAAGCGATACAAAATGCTGTTGCAGATTTCTTTTTCATTCGGAAACAGCGAGTTCTGCACAGTGGCAAATAAATCTGTAACAAAATCGGGAGTCAGACCGATATACAGGATCCTGCTTTTGGAATGATAATATTCCATATGACGCAGATTCCGATTGATCAGGCAGCAGGAGCCGGCGGTGTAAAGGTATTCCGTCCCCTCGATCTTCTGTATGATACTTCCCTCCAAAACAATCACGAACTCAAAAAAGTCATGAAAATGCGGCGCGTTTTTTGCATAGGGCGTATTTTTCTGGGCGAGGGATTCCTGATACAGAACGGCTTTCGTGGGGGACAGGGTAACGATATTCACATANNCCCCGNGTTTTGAGCCGTCGCAGTATTCCAGCGTAANCTGGAGAGGCACANTCATANGGTAAAAGCGGCTNAAATCGCTCTCGCCGNTTNGCACANTAATTGAGGAATCGCGGCTGTCCAGCGCCGCTAACATATCTAACTTGGTATCTTGTCCCATAAAGAGATCCCTCCGCGAATGCTATTCCCGAATATGATACAAATACGATCATTCAAATCGCATTCCGATATTGCTGTGCGAAATGCGAATTACCTATAATATTCTTTATCTATAAGAATGATTATAGATAAAATTTGTAANAGAGTAAAGNAGNTAAAATTGGNAGGCAGATTGANAAATNAGAATNTTTTTAACTGCCATCAGGGAGGATCAGTATGATGAAGCGATTTCGAACAAAATTAACGGCTTTCGGCGTCAGCCTCAGTCTTTGCATTGCTGCTTTGTCAGGATGCGGATCAAAGGACACGGACTCCGAAACGGGAGCACAGACACCTGCGGAAACATCGGCGTCCGTCGAGGGTCAGGAACAGGATGGAACACAGGGAGCAGCACAGCAGGAAACGGACGACGCAGCACAGCCGGATACGTTTGAAATAACCACATTTGCACTGCCGGACGGCCCGGAAGAATCCGAGATTTTTATCGCGCCGATCGAAAATATTTCCGATGACTTTATCCGCGGCATGGATGCATCCATCGTGCTTGTTGAGGAAAACAGCGGCGTCAAATATTATAACTATGACGGCGAGGAGCAGGACGTTTTTATGACGATGGCACAGTCGGGCGTCAATTACATCCGCCTGCGCGTATGGAATGATCCCTATGATGAAAACGGCAACGGATACGGCGGCGGCAATAACGATGTTGCGAAGGCAGTCGAGCTCGGAAGGCGCGCGACCATGTACGGCATGAAGGTCTGCATTGATTTCCATTATTCCGATTTCTGGGCGGATCCGAAGAGACAGCATGCGCCGAAGGCATGGGAGGGCATGAGCGTTGAAGAAAAGTGTGAGGCGCTTTATGATTTTACTAAGGAAAGCCTTACGGAAATCTTAAATGCCGGTGTGAATGTAGGTATGGTACAGATCGGAAACGAGATCAACAACGGGATGTCCGGTGAAACGGATGTTGACAATGTCATGGAGCTGTTACATGCAGGAAGCCGTGCGGTGCGTGAAATATCCGAGGAATACGGAAAGGACATTCAGGTTGTCGTACATTATACGCATATTAATCAGCCGGATGAAATAGACTGGATCGCGTCGAAGCTCGCGGATTCCGGCGTGGATTATGATATTTTCGGATTATCGTATTATCCTGTGGCATGGAATGATAATGCTAATCGGATTTCTCCCGATAGCATTCGCAACGCACCTCGCTCCTTGCGGTTTGCCGATTTGTCGGGCAAGTGAGGAATAAGTATCAGTGTGCCCATAAGGTATTTTGCCAAGCTCCATCCACACTCGTTGCTGGAAGGGAGTACCGATGGGCGCAAGTTGCACCGTGAAAGTCTTGCGGTGTCCGGCAAGGTACTCGCTCACCTGTGCAGCCACTTCCCGTGCAAACTTGTAATCGTTTTCAATTCCTCTCAGCTTCTGGGAGTGCGAGGCAAAGTGAGGGGAGTGCGTCCAATCACAAATCAGTAGTTTGCCGCCTGTGGCTCCGATCGCAAGTGTGCCAAAGGGGGTGTCAAGATGCAACAGGTTCATCCGGGCTTAGTCAAATACCCCTTCAATCGAGGTCTCTTCGGCATCGTTGTCGTAGTCGACAGATTCCCCGTAAAATTCTTTCTCGCAAAGATCCTTGGAGGGGAATGTGAAGTGTGCATCCTGGGAGTAGGGCAGGCTCTTGTCGGCGTAGACTTTTTTCATGAAACTGCCGTAAATGGGGAGAGCAGCGGAAGCTCCCTGACCGATTGCGCCGTTGTTGAAATGGATGAAGCGCTCTTCACCTCCTACCCATGCGCCGGCAACAAGTTGCGGTGTGAATCCCATGAACCAGCCGTCCGAGTTGGAGTTAGTGGTTCCGGTCTTGCCTCCGGTCTGCGCGGTGAGGTTGTATGGTGGGCGGCGAAGACGGCTGCCGGTACCTCCATCCACAACATTGAGGAGCATGGAGAGTATTTTCCAATAAGCGTCCTCGGAGATAACCTCGGTGTGGCGGGGAGTGAATTCAGAGATGATNTTGCCGTTGGAATCGGCTATTGCAGTGACAAACATAGGGTCTACCCTCATNCCGTTGTTGGCAAANGCGGAATATGCTCCCANCATTTCTTTGAGCGAGATATCGGGTGTGCCGAGGCAAAGGGAGAGCACAGGGTCAAGATGGCTGGTGATACCGAAGTTGTGCATGGTGCGTACAAGGGATGCGGGGGAGAGCTGGCTCATGAGCCTGGCGCTGATCCAGTTGTTGGAGTTTGTGAGCGCCCACCTGAGGGATACCATTTCGCCGATACGCGAGCTCCCTGAGTTGCGGGGAATCCATTCGCGACCGTTCTCATCCGTGAGCACCGGCTGTTCGTTGAGGAATTCATCGCAAGGGGTGTAACCTTCCTCCATTGCGTAAGTGTATAGGAACGGTTTGCCTGTGGAACCAATCTGGCGGCGACCGGTGCTGACCATGTCATACTGGAAGTGTGTGAAGTCCGGACCACCTACATAAGCCTTGACATGACCGGTAACAGGGTTCATCGCCATGAATCCGGTGCGCAAGAAATGCTTGGTGTAGAGGACTGAGTCGCGCGGTGTCATAANAGTGTCCACATCTCCGGAATAGGAGAATACTTTCATTTCAACAGGAGTGTTGAAAGCTTTGGTGATCTCCTCCTCGCTGTGCCCGGCTTTTTTCATTGTGCGGTAGCGGTCGGTATTTCTCAGGGAGTTGTTTATCAGCGATTCAATCTGTGCCTCGCTCACTTCCCAGCGGCTGGTTGAGTATGGGGCATACTTGGTGTTNCGCTTCTCCTTGAANAATGCAGGCTGTAGTGTGCCGCTCATATGGTCATGCACCGCCTCCTCCGCATATTTCTGCATGCGTGAGTCAATGGTGGTGTAGATTTTGAGACCATCCGTGTAGATGTCATATTTAGTACCGTCCGGTTTCGGATTTTTTTCAATCCAGCCGAATAGGGGATTGGTAGCCCAGGCGATTGAGTCCTCAACGAATTTCTGCTTTTCCCATTCGCGGTAGTCGCTTGCAACAGGGCGCTTTGCGCGAAGCATGCGGCGCAGCTCTTCGCGGAAATAGGGTGCGGGACCCTCTTTATGGTCAACGCGGTGGAAATCCAGTTTCAGCGGCAGTTCTTTGAGGGAATCAAGTTGCTCTTTGGTGATTTTGCCGTTTTTATACATCTGTTCGAGCACTACGTTGCGCCGCTGGCGTGTGCGCTCCGGCTGACGGACAGGATTGTAGTATGCCGGGTTCTTGACCATGCCGACAAGGGTTGCTGCTTCCTCAATAGACAGGTCTTCCGATTCTTTGCCAAAGTAAACGAACGCCGCAGATTTGATGCCAACGGCATTGTAAAGGAAGTCAAACTGGTTGAGGTACATTTTCAGGATTTCATCCTTGCTGTAGAAGCGTTCCAGTTTCACCGCTATCATCCATTCAATAGGTTTCTGAATAATGCGTGCAGCAAGCCCGTTTGATTCCGGTGAATAAAGCTGCTTTGCAAGCTGCTGGGTGATAGTTGAGCCGCCGCCACTGTTGCGGTTGCCCATAAGCAGTGTCTTGAAGGCAACGCGGGCAAGGGCTCGCATGTCAATTCCGGAATGGTCCTCGAAGCGGCTGTCTTCTGTGGATATGAGGGCATCTACAACATGGGTGCTGATTTCATCGTAGTCGGCATACACTCGGTTGCCGGTGTTCCTGAAGTATCNACCGAGNTCTTCGCCATCGGCAGAATAGATTACTGAAGCAAACCTGTCGTTAGGGTTCTTCAGTTCTTCTACAGGNGGCATGTAGCCGATAGCGCCATTGTACACAAGAGCGAAAAGNGCGAGCACGAACACTATCCCTGCNCCAAATACNATCCACATCACTTTGATGATGGTGCGCTGGCGGGATGTTAGTCCTTTATTGATATCTGACAGTAAATTTTTCATCGTATGGTTGGGAATGAAACGCAAAGTTAAGCAAATCCCTGCATTTTANAGGGAAATTTACATTTCCTAACCACATTATTAAAAAAATATTACTATCGCCCTGATGCTTCGTTCTTTTTGCGGAGGTAGGTATTGAATTCTTTTTCAGAAAGAAGGTCGCGCAAAGTGAGGTGCATGCGGTAATTCCAGTGGTTGTCCGGGTTCGCGGGGTCATTTATCTGTTCCTGGCGCGGATCGTTCCTTCTGATTCTTCCGTCAAGCGCAAGCCAATCCTGGAGGGGGAGTATGCAGAGCATTGCCGGGCTTGTCAGGTGGTCGGTTACAACGCGGTCGCAAATCCAAGGTTCGGCATAGTAAGGAGCATCGCCTCTCAGCCCGAGCCCTTCGTTGTAAAAACGGCGTGTGCGCTTCGGGCCCTCTTCCCACCACTGGCGGAAACCTCCCATGTCGTGGGTGGAAGTTGTGGCAACACAATAATAAGGGTAGCGGCGTGTGTCAGCAAATTCCCTTGAGGGATCATCGGGCATTCGTTGCACTTTGAGTGAAAGTATTTCCAGTTCATCCATAACAGAAGGTACGCATGCCGGAATCATGCCAAGGTCTTCGCCGCAGCATAGCATTCCTGTGGAATCAATCAGGGGAGGCAGTTTCCACATCGCTTTCTCCCGCCAGTAAGCATCATTGCGGTTGAAGAAAAAGTCTTGATAGAGTGCCCGGTATCTATCCTGCTCGTATGGGGTGAGGGCTTTGAATGAGTATGTGGTGTCGCCGCAGATACGCGGATGCCATTGACCCGGTCGCCAGGGATCTTCAATAAACAATACATCCTCTACAAGTCGAAGGAGACCGTTGTACACCCTGTTGCCTCTCGCTTCCGCTTCGCCGGGTGGAAATGCGGATGCTATTTTACGCTGGGTGTCATATTCTTCGCGCAAACGATACCGGTTGTCGTAGTATGCGGTGAGGAAGTTGGAGCGTACAAATTCCGCATCTTCGCCGAATAGTTCTTCAAGGACATTGTCAGTGATGTACGGAACCGCATGCAGGCTGCGGTCAAAGTTGAAATCGTAGTTGTATTTCAACTCTTCTGTAGTAAACGGCAGTGCGGAGTTGAATATGCCTAAAAGCCCGTGGATTGCATTCATAGGAATCTGCCATATCCTGAAGAATCCGAGGAGGTGGTCGATGCGGTATGCGTCAAAATAGTCAGCCATTTTGCCAAAACGGGCTTTCCACCAAGCAAATCCGTCCTCGCTCATCTTTTCCCAGTTGTAGGTCGGGAATCCCCAGTTCTGACCATTGATGGCGAAAGCGTCCGGCGGTGCACCGGCGCTTGCATCGAGGTTGAAGAGTTCGGGGCTCATCCATGCATCAACGCTTGTACGGCTCACGCCGATTGGAATATCCCCTTTGAGGGCAACTCCGGCACGGTGGCAATGGGCTCGCACCTCACGCAGCTGCGCGTCAAGGTGATACTGGAGGAAACGGTAATAGTCAGCTTCTTTTTTATGTTNGGCAAGCAGTTTTTCTGTCTTTTCAGGGGTGTAAACGGCAAATTCTCCCCACCGNTTCATATCGGTGGTGCCATGTATGTCCCTGAGGATGCAGAATGCAACGTATGGTTCGAGCCATCCGACGTTGCGCTTTACAAATTCTTTGTATGAGTCGCTTTTCAGGGTCTTGCTTCCCTGCTCCTCGAATATTCCGCGTAGGTACTCGCTTTTAGCTTTGAATACTCGCGGATAGTCAATTTCCGGCAATGCGTTAAGTTCACGTGAAATAGCATCGAAATAGTCCCGTTTTTTCTTTTCCGCAAACATTCCCACCTGCTGCAAGCGCAGGTAAATCGGGTTTAGGGCGAATGTGGAAATAGAATTGTAAGGGTACGAGTCACCCCAACCTCCGTCTGTTGTGGTGTCATTGATAGGGAGGAGCTGCACGAACTTTTGTCCGGTTTCAGCAGCCCAGTCGGCAATTGATTTTATGTCCGCGAAGTCACCTATGCCCATATCCTCGTCGCTTCGGAGCGAAAATACCGGAATGGCTACTCCTGCGCCGCGCCATAGAGGCATCGGGTTTGCAATGGTGCCGCAGTGGTTGATTACGGCTGCCTCGGGAGCGAAATCTGTAGGATTGAAGTAGCGGTTGTCATGCTGCTCCCAGATTCGGTTGCCGGAACCGTCAGCCACAAGGAATTTGAATTCAAGCGTGCTGGTGGGAGCACTCACGTTGATTGCCCATGAGGGGAAATCGAGCGGAGCCATCTCTGCGGCATTGTCAGGATTCCAGTTGCCAAGCTCAGCGGTGTTACCGCAGATGAATACCCTTTGCTCGGGGGTAATCATTGGAGCGTCAACAACAAGGGTTAGCTTTCCACCCATCGGCTCAAGGTTATCTACGGTTGCATCGCCACGCTTGAAGATGCAGTCGCTGAAAGCGGTGGAATAGAACGGTCGGTCGGCAGGACGGTCGTACCAACGGTCAATTACCTCCAGTGATGGTGCTCTGAAACCAGGTCGCAGAATGCGCGGAGCTCCCCATTCTCTTCTGATATTCCCCGATTCATCCGTCACGAGATAGGAATACGTTAAATCCTTTCCGGGAGTGGCATCGATATTCAGGTGCCAGTGCTTGCCGTCGCTGGAGTGCATAGGCGGTGCAGCTTCTGTATTTCCAGCTCCGAGTTGTTGCGAGTCGCCGGTTAATCGCAGGGTTTCTCCCCACCGGGTATGGTATTCAATATGGAATCCTATTCTCATGACATTAAAATGATTACTTTAACCGCATTTGGATGTGCCGCAAGATGTGCATATCAGGCAGCCTTCCTGGTAGATAAGAGTTTCATTGCCGCAATTGGGGCATTTTTGACCCTTAGCCTGCGTGCCGTTCGGCAGATATTTTTTGAGGGCGCGCTCGACACCCATTTTCCAGGTGTTGATGCTCTGGCTGTCAAGTTCAAGACCGCCGACAAGTTTAAGCACCTGGTCAATAGGCATGCCATAGCGGAGCACGCCTGAAATCAGTTTTGCATAGTTCCAGTACTCAGGATTGAATTTGTCGCTCAGCCCTTCGATGGTTGTCTTATAGCCACGTTTGTTGATGAACTGGAAGTCATAGCGCTTGTTGCCTTTATCGTCAACCGCCTTGATGATTTTGCCGTGTGTCACGCTCTTCGGGCAGAAAATTCCATCCTCATCGTCGGCAAGACCGGTAAAGATTTCATAAGGCTTGTCATCTATAAGCCCTACGAATGCAATCCACTTCTCCTTGTTGTTCTGGAAGCGTACAACATCAGCCTCAAGCTCAATCGGGCGTTTGATTACATGTGGAGCNGGTTCTGCGGGNGCTTCGGCTTTCTTCTTGGAGATAGACACAAGCACTCCGGAGCGGCTGCCGTCGCGNTAAACCGTGCATCCTTTGCATCCGCTCTTCCAAGCCTCTACATATAGCCGGTTCACAAGTTCTTCGGTCACATCGGCAGGCAGGTTGATGGTAACNGAGATTGAATGGTCCACCCATTTCTGGACGCGTCCCTGCATCCTCACTTTTTCAAGCCAGTCAACATCGCTTGAGGTGGCTTTATAATAAGGTGATTTGGCAACGAGCTCGTCAATTTGCTCCTGGGTATAGTCCTGGCGCGCTTCTATGCCGTTGGTTTCCATCCAGGTAATGAATTTGGGATGATAAACGATGTATTCCTCGAAAGCATCCCCGTTTTCGTCAACGAAATCTATGCGCACGTCGGCATCGCCGGGATTTATTTTGCGGCGGCGCTTGTACACCGGCATGAAAACCGGTTCGATTCCGCTTGTGGTGCGCGTCATGAGGCTTGTTGTTCCAGTCGGGGCGATTGTGAGGCAAGCTATATTGCGCCTTCCGTATTTTTTCATATCCTCGTAGAGTTCCGGATCGGCTTCTTTGAGGCGGTTGATATATGGATTGTTAGCTTCGCGCTCAGCATCGTATATTTCAAACGCTCCACGCTGACGTGCCAGCTCCACAGACTCGCGGTATGCTGCAAGGGCGAGTGCGCGATGCACTTTCTCAGAGAAATCAGTGGCTTCAGGAGTGCCGTATCTNAGTCCGAGNGCGGCAAGCATGTCGCCTTCTCCGGTAGTGCCTACTCCTGTGCGGCGTCCGAGCAATGTCTTGGTGCGGATTTTATGCCAGAGGTTCATTTCGGTCTGCTTTACCTCTGCGGTTTCCGGGTCAGATTCNACTTTGGCGATGATTTTGTCGATTTTCTCAGCTTCAAGGTCGATAATGTCATCCATTATGCGCTGTGCCTTACGGATATGGTTGGCAAACAGGTTGAAATCAAATTCCGCATCTTTGGTAAATGGATTCTTGACGTAGCTGTAAAGGTTTACNGCNAGCAGGCGGCAGCTGTCGTAAGGGCATAGTGGAATTTCACCGCATGGATTGGTGGATATGGTCTGGAAGCCTAAATCCGCATAGCAGTCAGGCACAGATTCACGGATGATTGTATCCCAGAAAAGTACTCCTGGCTCAGCGCTCTTCCATGCGTTATGCACAATCTTTTCCCACAGTGCCTTTGCGTCTGTTTCGCGCACGATGTCAGGATTGNCAGAGNTAGTGGGGAATTGCNGGNGGNAAGGAGTGCCGTTTGTCGCGGCNTCCATGAATTCATCGTCTATCCTTACAGACACATTTGCTCCGGTGACTTTGCCCTCGGTCATCTTTGCGTCGATAAACGATTCCGAGTCAGGATGCTTGATGCTGACGCTCAGCATCAGCGCTCCGCGGCGTCCGTCCTGCGCAACTTCACGTGTGGAATTGGAGAACCGTTCCATGAACGGCACTAGTCCGGTTGAGGTCAAGGCTGAATTTTTTACGGGAGTGCCTTTAGGGCGTATATGCGACAGGTCATGTCCTACTCCGCCTCTTCTCTTCATTAGCTGCACCNGCTCTTCGTCNANCTTTATTATGCCTCCGTATGANTCCGGTTTGCCGTCAAGNCCGANTACGAANCAGTTGCTCAGCGATGCAACCTGAAACTCGNTGCCTATTCCTGTCATAGGGCTTCCCTGAGGCACAATGTATTTGAATTTGTCAAGAAGGTTGAAAATCTCCTCCTCGCTCATCGGGTCAGGGTAATTCTTTTCTATTCGGGCAATCTCCCGTGCGAGGCGGCGGTGCATGTCCGCAGGAGTTTTCTCGTATAGGTTTCCGTAGGAATCCTTGAGCGCATATTTGCTCACCCAGNCTCTCGNGGCGAGCTCGTCGCCGTCNAAGTATTTCAATGNAGCCTCATTTGCCTCANCGTGACTGTAAGTAGNGTTCTCCACTGTGGTAAAATGTAATTCTTTTTGTTAATCGGTTGAGGAATAAAATTGGAAAGTATATCCTCTCAACGCAGTATTTCATAGCCGGCTGCAAAATTTGTGATTTTTTTCCGATTGGACAAACGAGTAACGGAGAAAAATGTAAAATGTTGATAAGTTTTCCATTTGCTTTGATTAAAATGCTGATAATTAAGTATGCAGTATTTTTATGCAATAGAAAAGTTTTCCAAAAACAAGTTCCGCTATTGTCAGCGCGTATCTATTTTATTAATTTTGGAGCAGAATATAATTACATACCTATGACCAATAAGAGATTTTTTGAAGAGCGGCGCACCATCAGGAATTA
>WFLX010322454.1_pt1 | contig 13385 bp, 15 predicted proteins | sample 4967041 | NCBI WGS metagenome assembly WFLX01 (sample SAMN12857096, study PRJNA449069) | gut metagenome | isolation source: stool from male and female vole | host: Microtus ochrogaster | place: USA:Florida | collected 2017
CAAAATACGCTTGGTTTGTCCTGCCAGTCTTCTCTGGCATTACTGTTTTTTTGGGTCGCGATTCTTCATCGCTCTGTTCTCTGAATTCTTCTTGCAGGCACAGCCTGCTTTGGAAACTTCATTTCCTATGGAATCTTTCAGGGTTGCATTACTGTTTATTTGTCAAGGTTCATTGTGCTGCTGCCCTCAGCAGCAACTCTGTTATCTTATCACGAGTTCTCTGCTTTGTCAACAACTTTTTGTAAATTTTTCCAACCGGAAAATTTACTTTTCGCGGTGGAATTTCATAATATCACAAACTCTTTCCTTTTGTCAATAATTTTTTACAATTATTTACTTTAGTTTTTACAGAGTCTATTCCAATTGGTGACCTTTAAACAATTTCTGCAGGAACAAACGCAAAAAAAGAAATCTCAATCGCTTAAGATTTTCTGTCACCTATTGGTAGTGAAACGGAGAAAGAGGGATTTGAACCCTCGCGCCGCGTGAACGACCTACACCCTTAGCAGGGGCGCCTCTTCAGCCTCTTGAGTATTTCTCCATAACCTGAACTACGTCTCTACCAATATGCTATTATGACATCTTTTTCATGACGCAAGTATTATTATACATAAGGGATATTAGTTTGTCAATTATTTTATTAAAGTTTTCAAACTTTTCCATAATAATCCTCCATTTCGGAGAATTTACGCGATGGGGCGACAAGAAATTCGCAAAGACGATTTCTCGTCTTCCATTAATGCCCTTTGTGACTCTCCGGCACAAAGGGCTGTTCACCCATACTGCTCATAAGCTATGGAATTTTACATTTTCACCGGACTTTTTCATTTTCGTCGATGAAGTATTCATGCCGGATGTCCGCCATATAAAAATGATTGAACAACTACACTTACAGTGCAGACTCTTACCAAAAAATTGTACCATCATTTCCTCAAGACTAAGCTTTCTCGTATTGAACTATTGTNTNCTCAATACGTNTCTTCACTTCAACCGCAATATCACCGGATTTCANNCTTNGGTATTCTTCATAATNCATTGGTTTCATATATATCAACTTTACAGTTACGGGTCTAATAGAATTTTCGTCAAAGGGTACAAATGAATTGATTAACGCACATGGAACAATCGGACATTTAGCCTTCTGTGCCGCCTTAAAACTGCCTCCTTTGAAATCAAGCAGCTTGTTTCCCTCTCTGCTCCTATGACCTTCTGCAAAAATAATATAGTTACGCCCTTCCTTCACTTCCTTGGCAACTTGATTGATCACCTGCATGGATTGTCTGATATCTTCCCTGTCCATCGCCAATGATCCCGTTGCTTCAATAGTTTGCTTTAACAAAATAATATTTTTTGCTTCTTTTTTAATAACAAAGGCAAAAGGCTTCGGGCAGGAATAGAAAAATGTCAAAACATCAAAAAGACCTTGATGATTTGGGTAAAATATGAAACCATCCTCCTTAGGAATATTTTCAACGCCATGCACCTCAATTGTAATATTGCCTGCCTGTATGCCATGTGTGGCGATTTTTTTTGCCGCCAAAAAACCCGGCATATAATCTCCGGCATAACGTTTCCCGGCAAGCCACAGCTTAAAAAACATGTAGGGAACTAAATATAACTTTCTAATAACCATCAATGCAATTCGCATAAAAACCTCTTCACAATAAGCTAAAGCCTAATCTTTTTTATATTCTACTATGGCAGTTTCATATAAATTATTCCCTTGTGCATCAATTACCACTATAACAGGGAAATTTTTTACTTCCAGCCTACGAATGGCTTCTGTGCCCAAATCATCATAAGCAATTACTTCGGAAGCTATAATAGAACGAGAAAGCAACGCACCGGCACCTCCCACTGCTGCAAAGTAAACCGCTCCATTTCGTACAATAGCATCTTTAACCTCCTGTGAGCGTTTTCCTTTTCCTATCATTCCCTTCAATCCCAATTCTAAAAGGGAAGGGGCATATTTGTCCATACGGCTTGCTGTGGTAGGTCCTGCCGAACCGATAACTTTTCCCTCTCTTGCCGGTGACGGCCCCATGTAATATATCACATTGTTCATCATATCAAAAGGCGGCTTCTCTCCCCTAGACAACGCATCATACATTCTTTTGTGAGCCGCATCCCTTGCCGTGTAAATGGTGCCGGTCAAATATACATAGTCTCCTGACTGTAGGGAATATGCTTCTTCATCACTCAATGGTACTTTAATATATTTTTCCATACTTATCCTCATTTCCACATAGGTTCACTAAACCACTCTGACTGCATGGCGGTTTACATGACAGCAAATATTAACTGCCACAGGCAAACCAGCAATATGAGTGGGATAGGTATTTACATTTACGGCAAGTGCAGTAGTACTTCCTCCCAATCCGCCAGGACCAATACCAGAAGTATTGATTCTTTGAAGCATTTCCTCTTCCAGCTCTTTGATATAGGGAATCTCGGAACGCTCATTAACCGGACGGGTAAGGGCTTTCTTCGCTAATAATGCACACTTTTCAAATGTTCCTCCCATACCAACTCCTACAACCATAGGCGGACAAGCATTAGGACCCGCATCCTTTACTGCAGTTAAAATGGCATTTTTCACACCTTCAATTCCATCTGCAGGTTTTAACATAAATACTCTGCTCATGTTTTCACTGCCAAATCCCTTCGGTGCTACAGTGATTCTCACCTGTTCACCGGAGGTCATTTCATAATGGATAATTGCCGGAGTATTGTCCTTCGTGTTTTCCCTATAAATAGGATCTTTTACAACGGATTTTCGCAAGTAGCCTTCCACGTAACCTTGCCGTACGCCTTCATTGATGGCTTCTTCAAGTACTCCGCCTTCAAAATGCACATCCTGCCCAATTTCCATGAAAATAACAGCCATGCCTGTATCTTGGCATATGGGAATCATATCCTCTCCCGCAATCTTCATATTTTCCTGAAGCTGCTCCAGAATCCGACGCCCCAAAGGCGCTTCCTCAGTCTTGGCGGCATGCTTTAATGTACTTTCCATATCCTTAGACAGGAAATGATTAGCTTCAATACACATTTCCTTAATGTTTTGTGTAATTACACTCACATCAATTGTTCTCACGTTTCACTCATCCTCTACTCAGTAATCTTTTGCTTAACAGCCTCTAATTCTTCCTGACTCGGCTCACCGTGTGTCCAACCAATAGTCTGCCCATCATCCTTATATCTCGGAATAATATGCATATGGAAGTGCATTACGGTCTGACCTGCTGTCTCTCCATTATTTTGCACTAAATTTAATCCGTCACAACCCAGCTTCTCCGTCATTCGAGCTGCCATCTTCTTCGCCAGCACCAGCACCTTAGATGCCGTTTCCTCCGGAATCTCATAAATATTAGCCGCATGCTCTTTAGGTAAAATCAACGCATGCNNCTTTGNNGCNNGNCCTAAATCCAGTATCNCTCTNANTTCCTCATCCTCATACNATGNCTTAGAAGGAATTTNTCCATTTNCTNTTTTACAGAAAATACANTCAGCTTTTTTCATATTTCTCTCCTATCTACCCACTTCTTTAGGTGCAAAATTAAATATCTGATCTAAAGTCATAAGCATTTTAAAATCACCTTTCATTTTCATAGCTCCTGACATAAACGCTCTCTGAAAGGTCATTCTGCCATTGACAATATCCTCCATAGTCGCCCGGTTTATCTGCATTTCCACATCCGGTCTTTCCACATTTCCATATTTCACTTCCAGCTTAGTGCCGTTGACAATAATAATAAAATTTTGGGGCTTCTCTTGTATATTGATGGAATATTCCGCCTCAAAACCTGCCTGCGGTTTAAAACCTTTCCTAAATTCCGCAAGGTATTCCTCTACATTGTCAGCCCCTTCATTACTAAGCATATCCCTGAAGAAGCTGGTAAGCTCCTGAATATCCTCTTTCTGGCGCTGTACATAATTATCATCTGATACATATTGCGATAACTGTTCTGTCTCCTGCGGTGTTAAATCAATCGTCTGCGGAATCGCAACCTTTTGCCTCACCACCTGATTGCTTGTGGGGAAATTAGTAATATGCTGGTTGATAGTTCGATACATATTCTCCGCTTTTTTCTCAATAATATTGGTATACTGCTCATTCATTTCCAGCATCACCGTATTTTCTATATACCCACATATTCCGCTACAGGGCAGTCCACCCAATATCTCCCATGCGGTGGACAAATTAAGCTTTGCTTCCCGCTCGCCATATGTAGTCGACATAACAACAGGACACATATAAATGCCAGCAATTTTCTCTTTGTCACCAAACAGCCAGCAGGCATCTAAAAACTGCTGCATATAACCACCGATTCCATACCACTCTACTGTTGTGGCAAGAATGACACCATCTGCCTCTTTCAACGTCTGCGGCAGTGTGGTAATGGTATTTTTGCACTCATATAGGTTATAACGCTTCACATGTACCCGCAGTTCTTCCAGAACCTCCTGAATCTTATTGATAACATATATTGTAGGATCGTCTATAAGCCCTCTTCCGCCATAATAAATATTAATATTCAAATGCCGTACCTCCAGTCCTTCTTCTTTCTATCAAACACATAATTATTCCCGTCAGGAAACCGGTTAATAAGCCTCCCATGTGAGCTGCATTGTCCACGTTAGTTCCAGTGAAGCCACTGTATAACGAAAGTGAAATCATTAACACCACTCTGATGGGCGTTACATTTTCCATTCGTCTGTTAAAAAATAATACCATAGCAAGCAAAACTCCATTCAAACCGAATATAGCACCGCTTGCACCAATAGAACCTGACAAATCGCCATTCATTATCTTTACAAATAAGGATAACACATTCCCACCTATTCCTGAAAGAAAATAAAACACCGCATAACGAATATGTCCTACTTCTTTCACTATCATGGCTCCTAAAAAATACAAAATAAACATATTGTTAAGAAGATGCCCAAGATCCCCATGAAGAAACAGGGAATATATCATTCGCCCATACTCTTTATTCCCAAACACATTCAACACATCAGACCTTCCCATATTATATAACAGATTGCCCGTAAAAGTACAGATTATATAGATAATAACATTTATAATTACCAACGCGGCACTGATTATGGGTTTTTCTTTCCACCTAACAGCTTGCATAGCATTCCTTTCATAAAAAACAGAAAAACAAAAACCTCTGTATCAAATGTATCACTCTTTGCTGTGTCACGTCAACCTACAAGCATTTTTTCAGATAATCTTATTGATATTAACTATTGTTCACATTTTAACTATTTTATAAAATTTCTGCGAACTCATCGAAAAATCAAAACCACCTTACCGCACTTGATTTCGTCTCCTTCCTCCAGTACTTTCTTTTCATAAGGCTGCAATCGTAATCCGTNNTTGTAGGTTCCGTTGGTAGAATNTATATCCTCCAGATAAATATCCTCCNCCTCTNTAAGAATCTTTGCATGTATTCTGCTCACTGNNATATCCTCTAGGCAGATATCCACCTCTCCCTTCTTTTTACCGATGGTCAATACAGCCGTATCAAGCTGTGCCAGCAGTTTGCCTTCCTGCGTATAAAGCCTGTGTACAATCTTTACCTTCTCGTTTTTCTCCTCTATGTAAATAGTTCTTCCATATTCCTCCTCTTCATAGTGCGTATCCTCTGCTACCGCATAACCCAGCATTGTCTGCTGCATATTTTGTCGATAATTATCGCGTATCTCTCTTGTCTGGCGTCTCTTGTCTCCCAGAAAAGACCAAAAACCTTTTTTCTCTTCCTTTTGTGTTATTNNCCTTTNCTCTATTNCTTTTTGTNCCNGTTCCTCNGAAGCTTTTTCCGGCTCCNGTATATNCNNGTTACCATTCTCCTTTTCNCNCTCCAATAGCTTCACATNCTCGAAAATTTGACCNTGNAGATAAATTTCTCCATTACGTTCATACTGTTCATACATTCTGTAAACGCATTCCACAAGCATTTCATCTTCATAATCAATATGCTCTACCAAAAAGCTTAAAAGATTTAAANAACTCNTGTCTCCCTCATAATACGGAATATAAAGNAAGGAAAAAATATTTCTCTCCAAATCCTGAAAANCCTGCTCCGGATACCATATTATATTCTGTTCATTCAATAAAAATCTTCCCAACTCTATTTGTATCTGTTTGAGACTCCACGCAAAATCCTTCAACCATNCTCTGGTAATACAGCGCNTATNATATAATTGCATNATATTTTGCTTTGAAGTAATATCATAATATAAATANGCCAATCNGTTTAAATATCTCAAGCTGCAGGACAATAGCCCCTTTATTCCGCCCCTGCTCAAAATACAATACTGATATTTCTTTTCCTCCGGCATTTTGTCCAAAAGTACTCTTTAATAATTGCGATGCAGGCTTCTTATAAATTCTGCCTGTAACATTTACTTCCGTCCCGTCAGCTTCCGCCATGTCCGCATAAAGGAAGCCGGACATATTCTATCATTTTCATATTTTGTTCCTGTTTTCCAAAGCTTATACCCGCCAATTTCCAGACTGCTAAAGGGATATTTTAATTGTCCTTTTCTTTCGATACAGATTTGGCTTCCCTTCAGCTTTAAATTTATTTCTCCGCATTCCCACATAATATATTTCCTATCATCTATCTGATTTGCCTGTTCTTTTATTTCTCCTGTCAAGGTTTCTTTATCATCTATCTGCATGACGGCNCCCCGAANCGCCAATACTCCCATATCCTGATCCAGTAAACACCTGNTANANTGGAAAAACATTGTATAGATAANAAACAACATAATACTTAAAGNGAAAGGCAGTACCATTGCCGCCTCCACCGNAAAATAAGCGTCAAATCCATTGCAAAACCATCTTTTTATNATCATATCCCTTCTACCACCTTCCAAAACACATATCCCGCACACAAAAAGGGAATATAAGGTATCATAGAATCCTTTCGCACTCTCTTGAGAAATAAAAGCACACCGGAACAAACCGAAAGCGCAAGCAGGCTGGCAGTCAAAATCAATATACAGTTCCTAAAACCCTCAAACACTCCCACAACAGCTAAAACAACTCCGTCAGCATAACCTATCTTTTTTGTTGTCCACGCTATAAAAAACAAAATTGTTCCCGGTACTAATCCCATTATATATTGCAGCCATTCCTGCTTACTGACAATTCCATAGATTACCACGGCAAAAACTACAGCTACACCCAACACCAAAGTAACCATTGGTACTCTTTTCTCTTTTACATCAAAAATACTTAACCCTATTAAATAAAAAATTAAAAGTTCCGTTCTCCACATTACTATCCGCCCTTTCATTATCCTCCGGAACACCTTTTGCAAGGCTTGTACTTCCCTGCGTCCTTTTTTATTATTGTAAACACAGTTCTTTTTAGCCCCGGGCAATTTTTATCACAATGATAGCGATACCCTTCATTTGTAATATAAACCTGCTCCTGTAATCTTCCCTGTGAACATTTCTCACATTCACTATACCTTGAACCCTGCATATTCCTGCCGCGCAACGCCTCCTGAAACGTCACCTGATGCACAGACAGCAATAAATGCGTACAATTCCTGTCCTGATGATAAACCACACCGCTCTCCGCTACATAGACAACCTCTCCCTCTTCTTCATTATCCGCTGTTCCCGGTATCCGGTAGCCCTTCCAAATATGGCAATAATACCTGTTTGCCATGCGAAATGGTTTGAATCCAATCAGTTCATTGAAGGGAGATACATTATATGTAACAATCAACTCCACATCGTCATTCTGAGATACAATATTACTTTCCCAGAATTGAAGTCCATCCATACCATAAGTCAAAGGAGATTCCTCCAAGTACTCCTTCCCAACATAGCTTATTACTTCATTTTTTACATAAGTATAAGAAAATGCGATGCCTGCCAGTTCCTTCCACAATTGTCCGCCAGTCTGCTCCGTACTGTTCTCCCAGCTATCCTCCTTTATATCTTTCATTACTTCCATAACATGTCCATAAACCGTCATTTTATTTCCCAAATTCCATAAAGCCAGCTGCAGATTTCCATGTAAACGCATCATTTCCATTGTACTGCTTATATTTAAGAAGAAAAAGAGGAATATAGGCAGCACAACGGCTGCCTCTACCGTCATACCAGCACTCATTTTTTGCCTAAGGAAGGTGAACAGCGATGTTCCCTTTATGACGTTGTCTAATTTTGCTTGATATGGGGATTTCCCATTTCGAAAGCCTCGGGCAAGGCTTAAATTGATATTTATGTGTTTCGGAGAAGGTTTCATATGGATTGTTTGTAGTTTCATGTTTCTATTGCTCCGCCATAAAGGGAACATCGCTATTCACCTTCTTTCTTAATAGCCTCTTTGTCGCGTAATCTCATAATGATAGCCATAGGTGCTTTTTACTGTCATAAAAGCTTCCGTCCAAATATAGCATCCATCCAAACGAAATGCGGCGTTACCGGTAGTCATTCGTATATTGGCTTCCACCAGATTCATAGCACGTTCGGTTAGTGTATCAATATCCGTAAGCATCAACATAATTCTCAAATAGTCCTCATAGGAAAGCCCCATTCCGCCTCCTGTTTCTTCTGTTTTTTGAAAGCCCGATAATGCACCTGTTAAATCATAGTGCCATGTTTCCCTGCTCTTAATTAAAGGCACCCTTCCTCCCTGTAAAAGAACCTCTACATCATAAAGACTTTCCGCATAAGCCCAGCCTAAAAGCAAAACGGTTTTTAGCAAGGACGTTAACTCCGGCACCTGAAGCAGACCACAGATAAGCAGCGCTGTCAACTCCGCCTCCTCACATTTTTCACTGTCCGAAAAAATATAAATCGCATTGGCGGCCTCACGGATTGCCGCCAAATAATTCACGATGCTCTTCAGATTATCCAAGTCGCACTCTTTACCGGCAATGAGATATTCCGTCTGATATAGAAGCACGTTTTCTTCTGTTCCGCTGCCATAATATCCCATGTATTTCAATAGATATTCCTGAAAAAGGAATCTCTCCGTTAGCTTTTCAAGCTCGGACAATTCGGATAACTTTACATTACCCTGATTTATATTTCCTTTGTCCATACGGCTGCCGATTAAATGTTCCTCCGAAATGCAGCGGGTTGAAAGCTTATCCGTATCCTCAATCACCAGTGCCAGCGTTCCTTTGCTGCGGTTTTTTTCCAGCTCTTTTGTAGGATTTTCAATTTGTACGGTCTCCCAGACCTCTTCTGAAATCTGCACCTTTTCACCGTTGTACTCTTGCAGGCTCTCATCGGCAATGCGCTTTTTGGAAGCAATATCTGTCTCAGTAAGATTATTTACCTCCACCGTACGCATCCAGTCCTGCAACTCTTGAAGCAATGTCACACCTATATCATCCTTCATTGCAGCAGCTACATGCCTCCTGAATACTGTGCCACTGCCATCCGTGATAATTGACACTTTTGTCAGTTCTATATTTTCAGGCTCCATAGCAAAAAAATCCTTATAAAGATATCTCTCTAAAAATATATCTTCCGTTGACATGTTACGTCCGATATATTCCTCCAAATGCTTCTCAGTATTTGCTTTCCCGGCAAATGCAGTACCATAGGAGGAGTCTATTGCCAACAAATTATACTGCCTAAAAAGCTCTTGATGATATTCTGCAAAAATACTATGTAAGCCAATGTCCATCATACATTCTGCCTCTAGCCGAATCGTATTACTTCGTACACCTTCAATTAATGCCAGACACAAAGAAATAATAATAGTCATTGACAGTGCCAAATATACTGTTAAATATGCCGATGTCTTTATTATTTGAATTTTTTTGTATGGCTCCTCCACTTTATCATGCCTCCTTTCTCAGGTCTGACCCTTATTACATGCCGCTTCACTAAAGTTCTGCAAAGTATTGGTCAGGCCTGCTATATTTTCTTAGTCTGTGATGTTATTTTAGAAAAAATAGATTCTACAAGCTGAGTAATCTGCTCTTTAAAAATGATAACCAGACCTACAAGCACAACGATAATCAGGATGATTTCTACTGTTCCCATTCCCTCCTCTTCCTTCAATAACTGCTTTATATTTTTTAATTCCTTCATGGCTGCTCACCTCCTTTCCATGCACACTGCAGATTATAACCCCATAGAAGAAAATGCCGGTATCATGATAATAAGCATTACCACCACAAGCATCATTATCATAGGAAGCAGTAATTTCGTTCCTGCCTCTTCACTCATTCTCCTGCTTCTCTGTAACCGTTCCGATGCTGCTCCTTGTGCTTCTTCCCTCAATCTGGATAATAAAGCGGCGTTACCCTTTTTCAGATTTTGTGTAAGAAGTGTACTTAAGCGTATATATTCCTGTAAACCGGTTCGTTTTCCGAAATGTTCGTATGCCGTTCCCTCCGACACACCGCTTCCAAGCTCTCTACAGGTGTATAATATCTCCTGATAAATCGGTGCCGATGCGACCGTCGTACTTGTCCTGACCGCAATCCTCGAATCAAATTTTTTACTTTCTTTAACTACCGTCTTGGAATCGGCTTCCTTACTCTTCTCCGCTTCCATAGACATTCTTTGAAAGGTTCCTCGAATTGTCATGCCCGCCCCCAAATAAAGCGCAAGCTTATGCACAACATCCGGATAATCCTTTTTCATGTTCGCTCTTCTCTCCAGAAGCAAGCTATGTAAATCCTTGTCTGAGAACAGATAAACGGCAGCCGCTACTGCTATTGTCAATATCCACATCAACAGGCTATTATCCTCAACCGCCTGCTGCCAGCTTAATTTTTGCTCATAAAAGGTACTTGGCAGTTTCCATTCCTCCTTTTGTCTGCTATCCTGCTCGGATTTCAATATAAGCTTTTCTAACTCCTGACGAATACTCTCCTCATTCGATATTGCCGGAGGTACAACATATACGGCAATCCTCTCCTCCCACTGTAAATCCTCATAGCTTACAACCGCAGTCAGCAAAACCTCCTCCCCTGTCTCCTCTGTCATCCGTACCGTGCCCCATGCACTAACCAAATCGGGGCGATTACTTTTCCATTCTATATCGAAGGGAAAGTTGTCAAAGCTCTCTTCCAGACATAAATTTCCGGATACCTGACGCAAGGATTCATTTTCACCCAAAATAAGCTGCGGAAGCCGTTCTCCAAAAGCTTGCTTTAACTTTAGTAGCTCTTGACCACTAAGGCTTTGAGGAGATACTACAACTTGAAAAACTTGTTCTCCTACTTTATCAAGACTAGTTTTCACCGCTATTTCCCTATCCCCGTCCTCGTATGTTCCTCGAAGTATAGTACCTTCTTCCGTAAGCACTCCCGACATTCCCGCCTTTACTCCAAGCAACGCACCAAGCAATGTTCCCACGAAACAAATTGCCAAGGACAATGCAAGCTTTTTTACATAATATGCCGTGCGAAGCTTTTCTCTGTCTTCTCCCGGATAAAGCCGCTCCAAATCCTGATCCGCCTGCCTGCTTCTAAAGAGAGACCGTTTTTCAAAACATAAACGCTTATACAAATAACTCGCCATACGATAAAACGAACTCATTAACCTTGATGGCACATTTGCCGGCATTTCCTTTCTAGAGAGGATATACAAAACTACATAAATACATCCCAAACCTGCCGCTATAACATACATGCTCCCAAATCCTTTCTATAACTTCCTGCCGATAAAGCAGTAATATTTCAAAATCGCTTTTAATGCCTTATTTCACATCAGCTATGATTTGTCTCATGATATGCTCCCCCAATGCATAAGCCGCCAGATAAATCACCAGACACAAAGTCATAATCCCCACTCCCTGTAAATTGTGGTATAGCATATCAAAATACCTCGGATAACCGCAGCCCACATATAACAAAATACCAAAGGGCATCAGCTTCATAATGTTTTGCTCCATTTGCCTCCCGCTTAACAAGGTCCTCATTTCCTGCTTTATATCAATCCTTTGTCCGATTAATTCAGCGGTTGTACTGATAATATCGGGAATATTTCCGCCGCTTCTCTTGGCAATAGAAAAAATCTCTGCAAACTGCCTTATTTCTTCACAGTCACTGCGTCCGGCAAAATCAGTCAGCTGCTCCTCCAAAGTAATATTGATGATTAACCCTCTGCGTATCAATTCCAGCTCCTGATAAATCATGGATTCTTCCCCAAACAAAAGCCGTATGTCCTCCCTGCTCTCCAAGAAAGCATTTTCTACCGCATAGCCTGCCTTTAAAGCTGCCGATACCGATAAAATGCACTCTTTAAACTGGAGAGTCAATTCCTCCCTGCACTTCTCTAATTTCCTGTGTCTCATTAAGACCACATACACTCCTCCCACAACAGACAAAGGTATTACTGCCCAAAAGCTTCGGTAAAAAAAATATGCCAAAAAAACCACTAATCCGGCAGCCTTTAGTATAGTCAAGATAAGCTCACCCCTCTTCCAATAATAACTATGATAATCCCGCCGCTTTAAGCTTGTTTTCACGAAGCAGCACCCCCTTTTTCTGCAGCCTGCCAATTACATTACCTTCACTGTCCTGACCCATCTCCTCAAAGACAAACAGGGGATTCACCTTTATTTTATTTTCCTCGCATTCCAGCACCTCCGTAATCTCCAAAACTCTTCTGGATCTATCCCGCAGCCTTCCCAAGTGCACAATGATATCAATCCCCGAAGCAATCTGCTGCTTAATGGCAAGCAACGGCAAATCCATTCCCATAAGAACCATATTTTCCAGTCTTGCCAGCATGTCCACCCCGCTGTTGGCATGTCCTGTGGACATACTGCCGTCATGCCCCGTATTCAGGCACTGAAGCATATCGATTGCTTCCGCTCCCCGAACTTCTCCCACGATAATGCGATCCGGACGCATTCGCAGGGAAGAACGAATCAATTCTCGAATACCAATCTCCCGGCACCCCTCCACGTTGCTGTTGCGTGTTTCCAATCTTACCAAATTAGAAATACCCTGAAGCTGTAATTCTGCGCTGTCCTCTATGGTGATTACCCGTTCCTCCGGAGGAATAAAATCGGATAATGCATTGAGAAAAGTGGTCTTGCCGCTGCCGGTACCGCCGCTGATAAAAATATTGTATCCGGCACGCACCAACCTTTTTAAAAATTCGGCTGCCTCCAATGAAATAGAAGCATATTCAATCAACCATTCCATAGTGATAGCTCTCTCGGGAAAACGTCTTATCGTTACGATAGGACCGTTTAAGGCAATGGGATTCATTACGATATTGACTCTGGAGCCGTCCGGCAGTCTGGCATCCACAATGGGCGACGCCTCGTTTACCACACGATTGCAGCCTGCTACAATCTGTTGAATCACATCCTGCAGCTTTTCTATGGACTCAAATCCCACCTCCAATCTGTTAAGCCTGCCATCACGTTC
>WFLX010104680.1_pt1 | contig 13383 bp, 10 predicted proteins | sample 4967041 | NCBI WGS metagenome assembly WFLX01 (sample SAMN12857096, study PRJNA449069) | gut metagenome | isolation source: stool from male and female vole | host: Microtus ochrogaster | place: USA:Florida | collected 2017
TTTTTTCTTGCTTAAATTTGCATTTTCATTGAATAATAAAGCCTTCCGGAGATTTTATATTTATATTACTTTCATTCTGAGAAAATCCTTCCGGTTATTATATGCAGAAAATACTAAAAATGTAAAAAAGAACCACATTTAACTAGCATTTTGTAAAAATATGGAGTAAAATAATTAAGGTTGTATTATTAAAAGAAAAACGGACAGGGGGTGTATGCATGGGTGGTCTGGCAGAAAAGCTTCTGGAGGAATTGGAATGCGAAGCAGTGTTTTCCGTTACCTTTCCCGAGGGAATCCCGCTGATAGGCGGATTTGAAATGGTGGTGAGAGAGTCCGTTGTAATCACATGGGGCATTATGCTGGCGGTGGTTCTGTTCTGTATTTTTCTCACAAGGAATATGCAGGTCAGAAATATCGGAAAAAGACAGCTGATTGCAGAGACCATTGTCACTAAGCTGGAGAATTTTGTATCCGGCATGGTGGGAGAAGAAGGAAAGGGATATGTGCCTTATCTGGCAACCGTTCTGGTCTTTATCGGTATATCCAATATGATGGGGTTAGTTGGAATGAAACCGCCCACCAAGGATATGAATGTCACAGTGGCGTTGTCGGTACTAAGTATCATACTGATTGAGTATGCGGGGTGGCACAAAAAGGGATTTAAGGGATGGCTCAAAAGTTTTGCCGAGCCTGTGGCTATTGTGGCGCCGATTAAAGTTTTGGAGCTGGTTATCAGGCCTTTGTCCCTTTGTATGAGACTTTTTGGAAATGTGCTGGGAGCATTTGTCATTATGGAGATGATAAAGATCATCATACCGGTGGCAGTTCCGGTTCCCTTCAGTCTGTATTTTGATATCTTTGACGGATTGATTCAGGCCTATGTGTTCGTATTTTTGACTTCTCTGTTTATCAAAGAGGCTGTAGAAGAATAAAAACATATGTGCCGCAGGCAGCGGCGGAATGGAGGAAATTATGGTAGCACTTGGAGCGAGTATTGCAGCATTGGCATGTATTGGAGGCGGCTTAAGTATTGGACTAGCCACCAGCAAAGCGGTGGAGGCAGTTGCGAGACAGCCGGAAGCGGATGGCAAAATTACCAAAATACTGCTTTTGGGAGGCGCGCTTGCCGAGGCAACGGCTATTTACGGTTTCGTTATCGGCGTTCTGATTATCCTGTTTTTGGGCGGACAATAATGTGTTGTGCCATGGAGAAGCAGGCAGTGAGAAAGGAAATTGGATATGCTTAAGTTAGATATCAATTTGGTGTTTACAATCTTAAATGTGCTGATTTTATATGTACTTGTCCGCAAATTCCTGTTTAAGCCCGTGCATAATATATTGGAGGCAAGGCAGGCGGAGATAGACAAGCAGTATGAGGATGTGAAGGCAGCGCAGGATGCTGCAGATGAATTAAAAAAGAAGTATGAGGCTTCCGTTAAGGATATCACAAAAGAAAAAGAAGAGATTTTGAATGATGCNAGAGAAAAGGCAAACGGCGATTATGAGAAGGTCTTGGCGGATGCCAAAACTCAGGCGGACAANNTCNTGNAGGATNCCCAGAAGAATGCAGACGAACTGCATCAGAAGCGTATGCAGCAGGCTACAGAGCAGATTNCGGATCTTGTGGTAGCGGCTACTGCCAAAATTGTTGCTTCCCATCAGGGCATGGAGGCAGACAGAGAACTTTATAATCAATTTTTAGCGAAGACAGGTGAAAAGAGTGAGTGATAAGCCGTTAGAAAATAAAAAATTGATGGTGACTTTATCCTATGTTACCCCTCCTACCGTGGAGCAGCTGCAGGGCATTAAAATTTTTATACAAAAGAAATTTTGTGATGGCAGAAGGTCTCCGCAGGATATTGTCTTTGAGATGAGGGAAGATGTTTCTCTTGGGGGAGGATTTATTATCAAGGCCGGCTCCGAGGTAATTGATTGGAGTATAAAGGGCCGCATGAGACAGTTTACGGAACAGCTGGAAAAGGTCGGGANAAGCGCCGTAAGCAATGATAANGACATTATTTCTCTGCTGAAAACCACTATTGATGAATTTACATTGGAGGCTAGTGGNCGTGAGATTGGTCAGGTAACCNGGGNAGGTNACGNAATTGCCAANGNAAAGGGTNTTGACCATGCCGTTTACGGGGAAATTGTCATTTTTGATTCCNGCGTCANAGGTATGGTGCAGGATATTCGGAGAGATGAGNCGGGATGCATCCTTTNTGGGCGGGATACGGAGCTCAGAGAGGGNGCTGGAGTAGTGTGCACTGGCAAGAGAGCTGGTATTCCNGTGGGAGAGAATTTTAAAGGNAGGATTGTGGATGCATTGGNAGCTCCTATTGATGNGGCAGGCTCCATTCTGTCGGAAGGATATCGTCCCGTAGAGGAGGCGGCGCCTTCTATTGTAGAGCGTAAATCGGTGAGCGTTCCCATGGAGACGGGAATTCTTTCCATTGATTCCATGTTTCCCATCGGCCGCGGTCAGAGAGAATTGATTATTGGAGACCGTCAGACGGGTAAGACCTCCATTGCTCTGGATACCATTTTAAACCAGAAGGGCAAGGATGTGGTCTGCATTTATGTGGCAATCGGTCAGAAGGCATCCACCATTGCCAAATTGGCGGACACTCTTAGGAAGCATGACGCCATGAATTATACCATTATCGTGTCAGCGACCGCCAGCGACCCGGCGCCCTTACAATATATTGCGCCTTATTCCGGCACGGCATTGGCGGAATATTTCATGTATCAGGGCAAAGATGTTTTGATTGTGTATGATGATTTATCCAAGCATGCGGTGGCATACCGCGCGCTGTCTCTTTTGTTGGAGCGTTCACCCGGAAGAGAAGCCTACCCCGGTGATGTATTTTATCTCCATTCCAGACTGTTGGAGCGTTCTTCCAGACTGACGCCTGAATTAGGCGGCGGCTCCANTACGNCGCTGCNCATNATAGAGACTCANGCGGGGGATGTGTCTGCCTATATTCCCACCAATGTGATTTCCATCACGGACGGACAGATTTATCTGGAGAGCGATTTGTTTTTCTCAGGTATGAGACCTGCGGTGAATGTGGGTTTGTCCGTATCCCGTGTGGGCGGGGCAGCCCAGACCAAGGCAATGAAGAAGGCTGCGGGAAGCATCCGTATTGATTTGGCGCAGTTTAGGGAGATGGAAGTGTTTACGCAGTTTGCATCCGATTTGGACAATGCCACCAAGGAACAGCTTCAGCATGGGCGAGTGCTGATGGAGCTGTTGAAACAGCCGCTGGGCAGACCTTTAAGCATGCCGGAGCAGGTAATTACCCTGTGTGTGGCAAATGCAAAGCTGATGACGGATGTTCCTATAAATAAGGTGAAGAGTTTTCAGATGGGACTGTTAGAGTTTATAAGGCTGTCCCATGGGGATATTTTGGAGCGAATAGCAGATACAAAAGACTTAAGCGAAGAGCTTGTGCAGGATATTTTAAGGGCAGCAGGAGAATATAAAGAGCAGTAGCGAAACGCAATAGCGTAGCGCTATTGCGTAGGCAATTGTTTTGGGGAAATGAAACGAGAGGTATGGATATGGTCAACACCCGGGAGATTCTTGACAGGAAAAAAAGCATACAGGATACCATGAAGATTACCAATGCCATGTATATGATTTCCTCCACAAAGCTCCGCAAGACGAAGAAGAGTTTGGAGCAGACGGAGCCTTATTTTTATACCCTGCAGAATATGATGAGCCGGATTATGAGGCATTTACCGGATATCGAGAATCCCTATTTTGACAAGAGAGCCGAAAAGACGGGAACAGACAGGGTAAGGGGCATTATTATAGTGACTGCGGACAAAGGACTTGCAGGGGCCTACAATCATAATTGTTTAAAAGCGGCGCAGGACAGGATGGACGGCACGGAGAATTACAAGCTGTTTCTTGTGGGAGAGGTAGGAAGACAATATTTTGCCATGAAAGGGATTCCCGTGGCGGAGCATTTTCATTATACGGCGCAGAATCCCACTCTTCACCGGGCAAGAATTATCAGCGAGACGGTGATAGAACAGTTTAAGAGCGGAGAACTTGACGAGGTGGATATCGTCTATACTAGTATGAAAAACGGTATCACAATGGAGACAAAGACCATGAGGCTGCTTCCTTTTGAGGTGGCGGAGACAGAGGATAAGGAGCAGTTTAGGGGCGTCGCCGGGAATCCTTTGGTGTTAAAACCTACGCCGGATGCGGTGATCAACAATATTGTTCCGGACTGTGTAATGGGCTATGTGTATGGCGCTTTGGTAGAATCTTTCTGCTGTGAACAGAATGCCAGAATGATGTCCATGGAGGCGGCGAGTAAAAATGCGGCAGCCATGATTCATGACCTTTCCATAGAATATAACAGGGCAAGGCAGGCTGTGATTACTCAGGAGATTACAGAAGTCATTGCAGGGGCTAAGGCACAGAAAAGGAAGAAAGAGGCACGAAAGGAGGTCCTTAGTGTTGACTGAAATGCAGAGAGGAAGAATCGTGCAGGTCATGGGACCTGTGGTGGATGTGGTATTTGACAGGGGAGAACTGCCCTTTATCAAGGATGCTCTGGAGGTTTCCTGTGAGGGAAAGCGAAGGGTGATGGAAGTGGCGCAGCATATCGGTGATAATACCGTGCGCTGTATTATGCTGGCTTCCAGCGATGGGCTTTATAAGGATATGGAAGTGATTTCCACAGGGAAGGGAATATCGGTTCCTGTGGGAAAAAAGACTTTGGGAAGATTGTTTAATGTGTTCGGAGATACCATAGACGGCGGGGAATCCCTGGAAGGGGAGGAACATTGGGCGATTCACAGGGAACCGCCAAGCTTTGAGGAGCAAAGTCCCGTGGCGGAGATGTTGGAAACCGGAATCAAGGTGATTGACCTTCTGGCACCATATACCAAGGGCGGAAAAATTGGTCTCTTTGGCGGCGCCGGGGTGGGAAAGACCGTGTTGATTCAGGAGTTAATCCGCAATGTGGCAACGGAGCATGGAGGATATTCCATTTTTACCGGCGTAGGAGAGCGTTCCCGAGAAGGAAATGACCTTTGGACGGAGATGAAGGAATCCGGAGTATTGGAAAAGACGGCATTGGTGTTTGGACAGATGAATGAGCCGCCCGGAGCCCGTATGCGGGTAGCGGAGACGGGACTTACCATGGCGGAATATTTTCGGGACGAAGAGCATCAGGACGTACTGCTCTTTATTGATAATATCTTTCGATTTGTGCAGGCAGGCAGCGAAGTTTCTGCACTTCTGGGGCGTATGCCCTCTGCGGTGGGGTATCAGCCCACTCTTGCCACGGAGATGGGAGACCTTCAGGAGCGTATTGCTTCCACCAAGAAGGGAAGCGTTACCTCTGTGCAGGCAGTGTATGTGCCTGCGGACGACTTGACGGATCCAGCTCCCGCAACCACTTTTGCCCATTTGGATGCCACAACGGTGCTCTCCAGAAAAATCGTGGAAAAAGGCATCTATCCCGCAGTGGACCCCTTAGAGTCCACCTCTCGGATATTGGAGGAAGATGTGGTGGGAAAGGAGCATTATGAGACGGCGAGAGCCGTGCAGGAGATGCTGCAGAAATATAAGAGCTTACAGGATATCATTGCCATTCTGGGCATGGAGGAACTGTCCGAGGAGGATAAGGTGACTGTGTACCGCGCCCGCAGGGTGGAGCGCTTTTTGTCCCAGCCCTTCCATGTGGCAGAGAATTTTACAGGCGTTTTGGGGAAATATGTCCCAATCAAAGAGACAATCAGAGGATTTCAGGCGATTATAAACGGTGAGATGGATCAGTATCCAGAGAGTGCATTCTTCAATGTGGGAACCNTTGATGAAGNCATTGNGAANGNANGNNNAANGGAGGGTNGATNTGNGCGTATTCGGATTAAAAATCATAGCGGCGGATANGGTTTTTTACAGTGGAAAATGTCATAGTATCATTGTGCCTGCGCTGGATGGCGAGCAGCAGATTATGGCACATCATGAAGATATGGTCATTGCTACAAAAGAAGGCAAGGTGCGTTTCAGAGAGGAAGAGAATGCTCCCTGGCGGTACGTGGTGGTGGGAATTGGATTTGTTCACATTGTGAACAATCGTGTTACCATGCTGGCGGATACGGCAGAGAGACCGGAGGATATTGACAGGGTTCGCGCTGAGCAGGCTTTGGCGCGGGCAAAAGAGCAGCTCAGACAGAAGCAGAGCATTCAGGAGTACCGAATTTCCAAGGCGTCTCTTGTGAGGGCAATGGTACGCCTTCGGGAAGCAGGCAAGTGGGAAGGAGAGTAACATGATTCACAAAAAAGGCAGAGAGCGGGCAGTGCTTCTTTTATCTTTTCTGCTGCCGATAATTATTAGTTTGGGTATTTTTATCATACAGGGCATTTATCCTTTTGGAAAACGGAGTTTTCTCTTCTCCGATATGTACCATCAGTATATGCCTTTTTTTAGTGAATTTTTGAGAAAAATCAAAGGCGGGGAAGGACTTGGTTATTCTTACAATGTGGGAATCGGTTCCAATTTTCTTGCGCTGTATGTGTATTATCTGGCAAGCCCCTTTCATTGGCTGGCTTTTTTGGTGCCTCAGGCTCATCTGATGGAATTTATGAGTTATCTGGTGGTGCTGAAATTGGGACTTTGCGGTCTGACTTTCTGTCTGTATCTGCAGAAGCATTTTCGCGAGACAGATTGGGGGGCGCTGTTTTTTTCTGTCTTTTATGCCATGTCGGGATTTATAGCTGCCTATAATTGGAATATCATGTGGCTGGACTGTGTGGTTCTGTTCCCTCTCGTGATATTGGGGCTTGAGCGGCTGGTGCAGGAAGGGAAATGTTTCTTTTACTGCATTATGCTTTCTCTGTGTATTCTGACCAATTATTATCTTTCCATTATGATATGCATTTATCTGGTACTTTACTTTATTGTGCTTTTTGTCAATGAGCGACAGAGCTTTCGTATGCACTTACGCATGGTATTTCAGTTTGCGGCATATTCCCTGTTGGCCGGAGGAATGGCGGCAGTTCTGTTAATTCCAGAGGTTAGCGCCATTTTGGCCACGGATTTCGGAGATATGGATTTTCCCAAGAAGGTGGTTTCTTATTTTTCAGTGCTTGATATGCTGGCGAGGCATTGTATGTGCGTGGCTGCGGAGAGGGGACTTGATCATTGGCCTAATCTTTACTGCGGCGTGGCAGTATTTCTGTTTGTGCCCATGTATGCATTGAATGACAAGATTCCCATAAAAAGGCGTTTCTGCCATCTGGCGCTGGCGGGGATTTTACTTTTGAGTTTTGCCACTAATCTGTTGGATTTTATCTGGCATGGGCTGAACTATCCGGATTCTCTGCCAGCAAGACAGTCTTTTATCTATATTTTTCTGGTGCTTGCCATGTGCTACGAGGCGTACCGGCATAAGGAGGAAGTCTCGGAGAAATGGATTTTGAAGTGCTATCTTGGCGCTGTGGCATTTCTGCTTTTTTGTGAGAAATTCATTGATCAGGAAGCTTTTATGTTGGGAGTGAAATTTTTAAGTCTGATGTTTGTGACGGCATATGCAGTTTTGCTTTATTTGTACTGCACAAAAAAACGTAGGGTCATAAGGCTTGTTGTGGCTCTTCTTGCCGTGGCGGTGGTGACGGCGGAGAGCAGTATCAATATGGCGGGTACTAGTTTCGGAACCACGGACAGGGATGCCTATTTAAAACCTATAGAGGACTATGGACTTTTGTATGAATATGCAAAAGAACAGGAGGAAGGCTTTTACCGTCTGGAGAAATTCACAAGGAAGACCAAGAATGACGGAACCCTTGTGGGATATCCTACAGCGTCGGTTTTTTCCTCTACTATGAACTCTGCGGTCATGGATTTGTATGAGCGGTTTGGCATGCGCCACAGCAAGGTCTATTATGGATTTGACGGAGCTACGGCGTTTACTTCTATGCTGCTCAATGTACATTGGATGTTTGGGGAAAAGGAAAAAGGTTCTCTGGGGAAGGATTATGAAAACTATCTCTATACTTACAGGGAAAAATGCGGGGATGTGGAGTTATATTCCTGTGAGACAACACTTCCCTTGGGATATGTGGCGCCGGAGGGCTATGACCTTCCGAAAGGGGGCAGCGGAATCAGTCTGCAGAATCAGATGGCAGCGAATTTGGGTGTAAAGGGCAGACTGTTTGAGCCTGTGGGAGTGGATTCTTCTAGTAATGATGTGGTTCTCACTGCTCCTGAAAACGGCGTTTACTATGCTGAGCTTAGCAACGGCGGAACCAGAAAAGTGACCTTGATCGGCGGACAGATGGGAAGCATAACCTATGGAGATTTGACGAAGGGCTCTGTTTTATATCTGGGATATCTTTACAAGGGGGATAAAATAACTCTGGTGAATGGGGATGAGGAAGACACAACGCCGGATGTGGCTGCAAGCGGATTTTTGCTAAAGGAGGATGCTCTGCAAAGTGTCCATGAGATATTGTCGGAAAATTATATGCAGAATGTGACCTATGACAGCACCCATATAGAAGGGGAGATTTCCTTAGAGGAGCCGGGAAGACTGATATTATCCGTCCCCTATGAAAAAGGGTGGAGCATTCTGGTGAATGGTGAGAAGACAGAGCCTGCTCTGTTTGGAGAGAGTCTTTTGGCGCTGGACTTACAGCCCGGCGAATATACCATAAAGATGCATTATGTGCCTTACGGACAATGGGCGGGAATCTGGGTGAGTATAGCATCAGCGGCGGTATTTTTTGCAATTGTGGCTTTGAAGCGGTTTCAAAATTCTAAACAAAGTATTAAATAAAAAAAGTTTTATTGATTAAAAAATAAAATCTCTTTACAATAGAATTTATTGGAAGGAGTGAGGCAGAGTTGAACAGTATGATTCAAACGATTACAGGAAATTTAAAGGGCTTTAAGAGGGATTCCATAATGACGCCGTTTTTTATGATTTTTGAGGTGGCTATGGAAATGGTGATTCCCCTGATGATGGCGTCCATTGTGGACAACGGCGTGGATAAAGGGGATATGGCGCACATTTATAAAATGGGCGGCATGATGTTTGTGGCGGCAGTCATTGGACTTATTATGGGCATTCTGGGCGGCAGATACGGTGCCAGGGCTTCCGCAGGACTTGCAAAGAATCTTCGGGAAAAGATGTATGAAAATATCCAGACATTTTCTTTCTCCAATATCGACAAATTCAGCACGGCAGGATTGGTCACAAGGCTTACTACTGATGTGACCAATGTGCAGAATGCCTATCAGATGATTTTGAGAATGGGAGTCAGGGCTCCCTTTAGCCTGATGATTGCCATGATTATGGCGTTTACCNTTAATGCGGAGCTTTNCNGCATTTATCTGGGAGCNGTGATTTTTCTGGGAGTCTGCCTGTTTTTTATTATTCGCAGAACCATGAAATATTTTAATCAGGTATTTAAGAAGTATGACGATTTAAATGCCAGCGTGCAGGAAAATGTGTCATCCATCCGCGTGGTAAAAGCTTTTGTGCGGGAGGAGTACGAGAAGGAGAAATTTACTTCCGCCAGCAGGAATCTCTATCAGATGTTTGTCAATGCGGAAAAAGGCATTGTGCTTAATGCGCCCTTGATGCAGGTTACGGTGTACACCTGTATTTTACTGATTAGCTGGCTGGGGGCAAGAATGATTGTTGTAGAGGGGCTTAAGACAGGACAGTTAATGAATCTTTTGACTTATTGCATGAATATTCTCATGAGCCTGATGATGCTTTCCATGATTTTTGTGATGCTGACCATGAGTGCCGCCAGCATCAGGCGTATCGGGGAGGTATTGAGAGAGCAGGCGGATATCGTAAATCCTGAAAATCCTGTTACTCAGGTGAAGGACGGCAGCATAGAATTTAAAAATGTGAGTTTCAGGTATCACAAGAACGGCGGAGAGCCTGTGTTAAACGGCATTCAGCTTAAAATAGCATCGGGGGAGACCATCGGTATTCTGGGAGGAACCGGCAGCGCAAAAACCAGCCTTGTGAACTTAATCAGCCGTCTCTATGATGTGACGGAGGGACAGGTACTCGTAGGAGGCGTGGACGTCAGGGAGTACGACCTTGACACCCTGAGAAATGCTGTTTCTGTGGTGCTGCAGAAAAATGTGCTGTTTTCGGGAACCATTCTGGAGAATTTAAGGTGGGGCAGCGAGAATGCCACTGAGGAAGAATGTATCAGGGCTTGTAAGCTTGCCTGTGCGGACGAATTTATTAAAAAGATGCCGGAAGGGTACAATACTTATATCGAACAGGGCGGTACCAATGTATCGGGAGGACAGAGACAGAGGCTCTGCATTGCAAGAGCGCTGCTGAAAAAACCCAAGGTGCTGATTCTGGATGATTCCACCAGCGCAGTGGATACTGCTACAGATGCTAAAATCAGAAAGGCCTTTGCAGAAGAGATTCCGGGCACCACCAAGCTTATCATTGCCCAGCGTGTGTCCAGCGTAAGCACTGCAGACAGGATTATTGTTATGGATGACGGAAAGATAAGCGGATTCGGCACCCACGAAGAGCTGCTGAAACATAATGAAATCTACAGGGATGTATACGAATCCCAGACTTCGGGCAGCGGCGATTTTGACGAGAAGGAGGATGAACTGTAATGGCAGAAAAAGTAAAACAGGTCAAGATGGGACCGGGGGGCAGGAATCGCGGACCCAGACCCAAAATCCAAAATCCCGGTAAACTGTTTCGCAGACTGATGTCCTATATTCTGAAAAATTACAGCCTGCATCTTTTGGTGGTGACGGTATGCATTTTGATTAGTGTTCTCGCCAATGTGCGGGGAACCATGTTTACCAAGACCTTGATTGACGATTACATCGCTCCCATGCTGGAAAGCGGAAATCATGATTTTACGCCGCTTTTGTATGCTATTTTAAAAGTGGCGGTATTTTATCTGGTGGGAGTGCTGGCTACTTATGTTTATAGCCGCATTATGATAAATGTGTCCCAGGGAACTCTGCGAAATCTCAGGAATGATATGTTTACCCATATGGAAAATCTTCCCATCAAGTATTTTGACACCCATGCCCATGGAGATATCATGTCTTTGTATACTAATGACATCGACACCCTGCGTCAGATGATAAGCCAGAGCATGCCTCAGCTTTTTTCCAGCGCAATTACCATTGTCAGCGTGCTGATCAGCATGATAATGTTAAATATTCCCCTGACGGTACTGACTCTTTTCATGGTGGTGATTATGCTTTTTTCCTCCAAAAAGGTGGCGGGACTTTCCGGCAGGTTTTTTGTGGCGCAGCAGAGGGATTTGGGCGCAGTGAACGGCTATATTGAGGAAATGATGGAAGGTCAGAAAGTAGTTAAGGTATTCTGTCATGAGGAAAAGAGTAAGGAACAGTTTAAGGAGTTAAATGACCAATTATTCCAAAGTGCCTTCAATGCCCATCAGTTTTCCAATATTTTAGGCCCCATCAATTTACAGCTGGGCAATGTGAGCTATGTGCTGTGTGCCATGGTGGGAGGTATTTTGGTGTTAAACGGCATAGGCGGTTTTTCTGTAGGAGGTCTCGGGAGCTTTCTGACATTTAACAAAAGCTTCAATATGCCCATCAATCAGGTGAGTATGCAGTTTAACAGCATTATTATGGCTCTGGCGGGAGCAGAGAGAATTTTTAAGCTTTTGGATGAGGAGCCGGAGAAGGATGAAGGTTATGTANCTTTAGTCAATGTGAAGAGGGAAGGCGACAAGCTGGTAGAGACTTCCGAGCGCACGGGAATCTNGGCGTGGAAGNANTTCCANCAGGNGACGGGGCTTANGGATTATGTGGAGCNTAAAGGNGANGTGACGNTGGANGATNTGGATTTTGGATATNCGGAAGATAAAANGGNGCTNCATAATATTAAAATCTATGCAACTCCGGGACAGAAGATAGCCTTTGTGGGTTCCACCGGCGCAGGAAAGACTACTATCACAAACCTGATCAACCGTTTTTATGATATTCAGGATGGAAAAATACGGTACGACAATATTAATATCAATAAGATAAAGAAAGCAGATTTGCGGCGTTCTCTGGGCATGGTGCTTCAGGATACGCATCTGTTCACCAACACAGTGATGGAAAATATTCGTTATGGGCGTCTGGACGCCACGGACTCGGAGGTGATTGCCGCAGCAAAACTTGCCAATGCGGACAGCTTTATCAGAAGGCTGCCGGAGGGCTATAACACTGTGCTGACTGGGGATGGTGCCAATTTAAGCCAGGGACAGCGCCAGCTTTTAGCCATTGCAAGAGCGGCGGTGGCGGATCCTCCCGTATTGATTCTGGACGAAGCCACCAGCTCCATTGATACGCGAACCGAGAAAATTGTCCAAAGCGGCATGGATAAGCTGATGAAGGGAAGGACTACCTTTGTCATTGCCCACAGGCTCTCTACCGTAAAAAACAGCGACTGTATCATGGTGCTGGAGAACGGACGTATTATCGAAAGAGGCATGCATGACCAGCTCATTGAGGAAAAAGGCAGATATTATCAGCTTTATACGGGGAATAGCATTGCAGGATAAGNGTTAGAAAAATTCACAAATAATTTACAAGTATAGGAAATTTTTTGTTGGAAATGACTGCCATTGTATGGTATAATAATTTTATTGAGGGCATAGCGTTAAGAGATTTTCTAAAGCATCTGAAGTAATTGACATTTATCAACTGTCCATGCCNGCGGTTGAGGAAAGAGANGCAANACGGTGGAACNTAGAACAGCAGTATCACCAANGGATGTGAAGCATTATACTACGGAACGCCTGAGAGAAGAGTTTCTGATTCAGAATCTTTTTGTGCCGGGGGAAATCAAGCTGGTATACAGCCACATTGACAGAATTATCACAGGTGCGGCAGTACCCACAAACCCCATTACATTAACAGCAGGGGACGAGCTTCGGGCAGAGTATTTCTGTCAGAGGAGGGAGCTTGGAGTCATCAATATCGGCGGCGCAGGCACCATTACCGTTGACGGTAAGGTCAACAAGATAGGCTTCAAGGAAGCAATGTANATTGGAATGGGTTCCNAGNAAATTATCTTTGCAAGCGANGATGCAGGAAATCCGGCTAAATTTTATTTAAATTCTGCACCGGCCCACAAGACCTATCCCACTGTGATCATCAAACCTGAGGGAACGCCCGAGGAAGGTGTGGTCATTGTAAAGGATGAGAATAAGGTGGAACTTGGTTCTTTGGAGGATGCCAATCACAGGGTCATCTGTAAATATATTCTCCCCGGTCAGGTGGAGAGCTGCCAGCTGGAAATGGGAATGACAAAGTTANAGCCGGGCAGTGTATGGAATACCATGCCATGCCACACNCATGACAGGCGCATGGAGGTATATTTGTACTT
>WFLX010113248.1_pt1 | contig 13379 bp, 9 predicted proteins | sample 4967041 | NCBI WGS metagenome assembly WFLX01 (sample SAMN12857096, study PRJNA449069) | gut metagenome | isolation source: stool from male and female vole | host: Microtus ochrogaster | place: USA:Florida | collected 2017
GCACTCAGTTGGATTTCCCAAATGGTCGTAAACCTGCTTCCCATTCAGTGCGGTATAGGGCACGGGGTCCTTTCTATTGGAATAATAGTATAAACCGGGGTCATCAGTACTCATTGCACCGAGGTTACGGTCCATAATAACATCCTCATCCTTGGGCTCATAATCGGTTATCCAGAGATGGAAGCACCATAGATACTGCTTATCCATGGAGGTTGTTTCATCGTAGAAAGGGAAAGAGCCATTAGGCCAGTCGTAACTAGTATTCGAGCTCATATAATCTTTGCGGATTCCAATAATGAGATTACCTTTTGCTCCCGTGAGACGAAAACATAATCCATCGTCCTTGCTATCTATATTCCATTGGTTGTCAATGGTTGCTGTGCCGGTGCCTGTAACTGCTCCGGCATTTGTTGCGTTGAAATCAATTAATCCGTCGTCGTTAACGAAATATATAAGTCTCTCTGGAGTATCCTGCCAGAGAATCTCTGCAGTCCACTTTGTGTCATCTTCAATAGGAACAGGGTTTCCTTTCCCGAAAAAATCAATAATACCATACCTATCGTACCCGTTTCGGTCTATGTCATAATCATAATAAGGTTCATTATTATTATCTTTCATCACTGAATTCATATAGTAAAATTGGTCTATTCTCGAAAGTGGAATTTTCAGGTGCCTGTCAATCAGCTTTGTGCCATCATTATCAATTATCTTTTCGGGGTTGATGATAAATGAGTTGGCATGTGCAAGAACGTAGCCATTCTTATATGGATTATTATTTTTAATGACAGTCAGATCTTCGGTCATGAAATAATAGTCACCACCTGAACTAGTATTCAAATTGTTTATCCGGATTGTCATGTCGTATTTGGTTCTGGGAACGATTTCTTTGAGTGAGCCATACTCACTGCTCGTATCAGCTTTCCTAATTTCAACAATCTGGTATCCGGTAGTTTCAACACCATCTTTATCGTACAAAAACTCAAATTGGATAGCGGTTCTAAAATTCGTATCATGAGCAGACGCCGTCATTGGTAGTCTGCGCGGCAGGTACATTAAATAGTCAAAACTGCGCTCATTCTTTATCTTATCAAACAACTGCGCGTAACTACCGTCTTCAGCTACCATAATTTCCCAAAAAGTGTAGTCTTTTCTATTTAACGATTCCGGATTCATATCAGGTTCATGATACTCTTCACCTGTGTAACGATATGTTCTTTTGGGGATATTTACTACTTTAATGCTTTTTAATTTTTTGAATTCTTCAGCATTTTTGAATTGTTCTCCTTCAAATCTAAAATGCAGCAGAACCTGTGCAAAGTAGCATCTGAGCACAGTCCCAAGGCCATTAGTCCGGTAATCGACCCATGACTCACCGCTCATCAGGGGATATTGCTTTCCGTCTTCAACGACACAAAACATCCTGTCTGCCCTACAAAAGTTTCCACCCGGTATCTCCATCTCAGCAAGATCCTTGATTTGCTCAAAAGACTGAGTGTTTTCAAGGGTGAAAAGGTCAGGGTCATTGGTATTGGCAATGACAACGCAGCGGAATTGAACATCCTCTTTGACGGGGACAACCATCGGCACATGATCGCCGTCGGACGAACGATGGTAATAGGGCTTGGTGACCCTTTTGCCCTTGGGGTCGAATTGAATAAGCCAGAAATCGTGAACGCGCAATTCCGCGTCCATATCACCATCCTCCGGTGATCGCGAGGGCGGGTCGGCCGAAATCATCTCCTCGATATCAAACATCACGGGCACTTCCACCTCGCGGACCTCGTATGAGCTGAGATTGCCTGACTGATAATTTATGTCGTCGTCACACGCCACGACAAAAAGGATGAGCATTGACAGCCATACGAGCCGGTTGCGTAATATATTGATTGTAATTTTCATTGCTTTAATCTTCTTATGACTAACCTACTGTTAATGTGACTTTATAATCCGATATCCAGGCATCAAACCCGATAATCATGACATTCGGCGCGACGTTATTGCCGATATCCGTTGGGTCGTAGACTCCGACGCCTTTGCCATAGTCGAGGTAGTATGTGTAGCGGTAGCCCGGTTTCCAGTTTACTTCAAGGGGAATCGCCGCCCATGCCAATTCCTTGACTTCACAACCAGTAGGCGCGGTATAAATCTTTGTGCAACCCTTGTCGGTGTAATAAACCGGCTTGTCGTCGGCTCCGACCTCAATTTCCTGATTGTCTCCGGCAGATAAATGCTTGACATAAAGCTTGAGCTCCTTAGTGTTGATAGTGCTATCCTGCTTATTGATCAGATAGTAGTGGACGCCTCCGGAACCATATCTATGGCCCGGCTCGGGGTAAATCTGGACTCCGGTTGAGCGCTTTTCCACGCGGATCAGCGCGGTGATATACAAGCCTCCAGCCTTGTTTGTCGGGTCTTTGCCATGTTCCCATTTCTTATGACCGCAAGGCAGCAGCAAGGCATTGCCGGCTGTGCCGAAAATAGACCCGGCGGTCTGCTTGGTGGCATGGTTGTTTCCGTCGATGACAAACAGTTTCTCACCCTCTTTGTAGATATACTCGACAGTGTCTTTTTTATACTACTGAGGGTATTCCCAATGCCCTGTCGCATTGTCGCCCTTTTCGGCGTAGGGGGCGCGATTAAAGCAGAAGTCGCCCCGGGTCATGACGTTNCAGATCTTCACGGCTGCAANCTCGANATTATACTCNTTTNCGCTATNCCAGGCCAGGAAATCAACACAGCTCAACTGATGCTCAAAATTGAGCNTGACGNCTGAGTATATGTTCTCGGTTTTGCAGCCTTCAACACCAACCGCCACAAAATCCATATNCTTGGATNTATCGTTGTCAATCTTGNAATTNTCANTNCGGTNNTCGTATTCGGCATTNNCGGCCGGGGTTATTCTCGAATAGTTTTTCAACACGAAAAAAGTGTCTGGAACTCCATAATAATCGCACAATTGCTCGCACGTGGGATAGTGGGCAAAGAATTTCATCTTGCCATCTCTGGGGCCTCGGTTTTGGGGCCAACGGCAATCGTCGTTGCGGTAGGNGCCGTCTTGTCTTTTTGTAATAAGGAAATCCTTAGCGAACGGTTCCAAATTTCCGACAGACTCCCCTTCAGGCACGAATGAAGTAACTAAAATATCATCCCCATTATTAAATAAAGACTTGAGGTCATCGTAATATATTGCGGCGCGCGAACTGACAGTGGGCATCGACACGATGAAAGACACCGTTGATTCGTCAGTATCGTAACTGGCCGGCCCGTCTTCCTGCCCGCAAGAGGCAAACAGCAGCGCCATCGATGCTATGTATGCGTATCTTGTATTTTTCATATTATCCTCCATTTTGTAGGGACATCGCTTTGCGATGTCATACTGGCAATCAATTTATTGCGCCAACATGCCAAAGGCATGTCCCTACATTATTAATGTCCCGGCACTTCGAAGTTATCTATTTCAACGTTCTTCCAATCTTTGACAGAGACGTTGATGCCAACCTTGTCGCTGATGATCGGATCGCCCGCCTTGGGCGCGGCAGTGGTGACTTCCGGATCGTGCAGGCCTATGCCATAGGTGTAATCGAGCGTGTAAGTGTAGACATATCCGGATGACCATTTGCCCGTGGCTGACANNGCTGCCCNTCCGAATTCCTTNACTATCTCGTTGCTCTCCAAGTGGCANGGCTNAGTCAAATCNGCGTCGATGTAATAGTTGCCATCGTTCTTATTGTTCCAATTTTTCCAAAGCTTGCCCAGGTTGCGCGTGACGGTGTTAGTCTGCTTATCTACAGCCAGATACACTCTGGGTATTTTATCTGACAATGCGTCTTTTCCCTGCTTCAGGTCTAAATATGGATATTGCTGGATGCNTNTGGTTTCTGACGATGTGGCGTCGACTNTTCTGAGCAACACGCTGATGAACATGCCCTTTTTGGCGTTATTATTGTCGCCGGCAAAATCCCACGGGGTGGCATAGTCGGCAGGGATGAGCATGGCGTTATTGCCGTCAGGATGCGCGTTGCCCATGATGGATACTGCGCCGTCGGCGGTTGATGTCGATGCCGCACCCTTGGCCAGCAACACAATGGCATCTCCCTTGCCGTAGATGTACTCTACTATGCCTTTGTCGGAAAGATCTGACCAGGAGTTCCCCACAAAATCGAATGTGCCTCCCTTATAGACGCTGCCCAGGCGCACGCCGGCAATCTCTATGTTGCAGCTCTTATGCGCGCTGTAGGCCTTGACCTCAACGCGGCTCAGCTGATGACGGAAAGGGAGTGAAACGCCCGAGAACAGATTCTCGGCCATACTGCCGATGGCATTGGCTGTCACGAAATCCACCTGCTTGCTGATGTCCGAGTTCACGCTGAACTCTTTCATTTTATAATCTACATTCATTGTGCCACCCGTTACGGTAGTACCATTGATCGGCTTGATGTTATTGTTCAAAGCCGGATAGTAAGCGAAGAAGGTGAGGTTATGGGATTCGTAGCCCGGTTTTGGCCAAATACAGTTTTCAGAATAGATTCTGTCTACTCCATTCTTCACTTCAATACGCTCATTTTTGAAATATTCAGTCAGAAATCCATTGTTCTGAGCTATCAGGTCAGGGTTGGAAGGATCGAAGGCGGTAACATGGAAATAGGGAATATTTTCTTCGGTCACAATCTGAGTTCGGCTTGAAAGAGCCGGGAGCGATGTCCTGAAAGCGATTGGCTCTCCCGCTTCTTCAATGTCCGGAAGAGACATGTCCTGAGAACAGGCGGTGAACATCAGCACGGATCCGAGTAACAGGTGTGATGGTTTTATCGTTGTGTTCATAGGCCTTTTCTTTATTTATCTTCTTGGAACCGTTATGTCTTTGTTTTCGGCGGATACCCACTCGTTAACATTGACATTGATCAGCACTTTGTCACTGATAATGGGCTCGCCGGGCTTCGGGTCACGAGGATCGCGGAGTCCTACGCCGTTGGTGTAGTTGAGAGTGTAGGTATAGACAAATCCCGGTTCCCACTTGTCGGCGACAGGGAGTGCTGCCCACCCGAATGCTTTTACCACGGCCGAATTGGCTTCGGGGTTATAGCTCAAAGTGCATTTGGGGTCGGTGAAGTATTCGTCACCCTGACTGTAGAGCCGGGTAAGGACCTTGTTGGTTTCGGTCTTATCGACCGCAAGATAAACGACTTCCATTTTCTCGGCGTTGTCGGAGTATGGATAAACCAACGGATTGGTCGGAGAAGCGTATGGGGTGACGTCGGTTATTCTCATCAATACGCTGAAATACATTCCGTCGGTGTGGTTGTCGCCGTTGGTCGCATTGCCTTTGTAATCCCAAGCCTGATTGTCGGACGGAATCAGCATAGCCGAATTGTCATAGTATTCTTTTTCTCCTGAGACCTGACTGCCCATGATAGAGACTGCCTCATCGGACGAGGAAGCCGAACCGGCGGTTCTGTCGAAGATAACAATCCGGTCACCGGCGCGGAAGATATACTCAACGCTTCCTTTGTTGAGCGACTCCCAGCGTCCCGTTTCAATAGTCTCGCCGTCATCGGCGAGAGTTGCGAAATTAAATATGCCTTCTGTGCTGACTCCACCAAGTCTGACTCCGGCAATTTCCACATTGTAACTTGTTGAAGCCCCCCAGGCTTTAAGCTCTATTCGGCTCAGCTGGTGCTGGAAATGGAGGTCGATGGGTGTGTCTTCGTTATCCAAAAGATTGCCTGAACCGATGGCAGCCACAAAGTCTACCTGATTGGCTATGTCGTGAGCGATTTTGAAGTCTGACAGCTTGTAATCCTCGAGTGAGACGGATTTCCCCTCTTCCGCAGACGGAAGAGTGAAATGTTTGTCTCCGAAANCACNCGTGNGACGCNGGTCTTCGNACGAAGGCACGAANGCTACANATCTGAGCAGGTCGTTGTTGTTGGGCNAGATACACTCGGGATCGGTTGACACGAATTTCCCGGTGACACTGTTTCGACTGAAAATCTTATCCAGGAATTTGTGGGCGGTGGATGACTCGCCGACCGTGAAGCTGCTGACCCGGATATTGTCTATCGTGGTACCGGTTACCTCGGTTGCACGTGAAGATATTCCGGGGAGCGAGGCGCTGAATTCAATTCGTCCTCTTTCCGATTTGTTTCCGTCGGAGGTCACTTCGTCAGAACATGCGGTCACGAACAGTGATAGACTGAGGAGTGTATATGGTAATATGTACTTTGTCATGGTGGTATGATGATTAATTTTTGTCTTTATCTTTTAGGGACGGTTATATCAGAATTGTAATCGTCGGCCGGTGTCCATTCCTCGACGCTGATACTGAACGGTATTTTTCCCCGTTCTATAATAGGTTCTCCAGGCTTGGGATCGGCAGGGTCGTGCCATCCTATTCCGGTTGAGTAATTGAGTTTGTAGGTGTATATCTTTCCCGCTTCCCATTTGGCGGCTACCGGCAGGGCTGCCCACCCGAAGCCACATATTTCTTCGGAGTCGGCAGGCGTATATCTGAGCTCTTCGTTTTTTACGGGAGCGGTGTAGAAATCATCGCCGATCTTATAGAGTCTTTGGGTTATCTTATTGTCGTTGTCAATAGCAAAATAGACGACAGTCATGTTGTCGCGGTCGTTGGAGTAGGGATAGGCGACTTCGTTATCTTTATTTTTCACCCTGAGCAGGACACTGAAATACATTTTATCAGTGGAGTAGTTAGTAGCGGTTATGGCGGGGTCGTTCTTACCTTCCCACTGTTCGATTCGTTCATTCATTGGAATTACCATCGCCGCTCCGGCCGAGCCCATAATAGAGACCGCATCGTTTTCTGACGAATGGCTGTCGGCGTCTTTGCTCAGAAGGACGATGGTTTCGCCGGGTTCAAAGATATGTTTAATAATACCGTGATTGCCCGATGTATTCTCCCACGGGCCGGCATTGTCTGTAGATGATAGATTGAAATCGCCTTCAACCAGCGGGTTACCTATCCTAACGCCGGCAATTTCAAAATCATATTTTTCATTAGCACTCCAGGCTGCTATCTCGACACGTGCCAAATGGTGCTTGAATTTGAGTTCTATTCCTTTGTTGGCGTTTTCGGCAAGCGTACCTTTCGCGTATGCTGTAATAAAGTCAACCTGTTTGGCAATATCGGTTGCTACCCGGAAATTATTGATTTTAAAATCAAAAACGGGGTTATCGTCAATGAGTTTGGAGGAGTTTACGAGGTTGAAGTATCCGTCGGGGACCGTTTGCTTCATGCTGTCTACTGACGGATAATATGCAAAGAAATGGAGTCTGCTTTCGTTGTCGGGCCAAAAACAGCTATCCTCTTCACTTGGGAGAAAGCGGCCGTCGTCGGCCTTTGAAAAGCAGACATCGAAAAAATATGGTGTCATGTTGCCTGTGGGCAGATGGATGAGCTTGTCGTCATCAATGTTGAAAGCTGTGACCTGGCAGTTGTTGAAATTGGTTGATGAAAGTACCTGNGCACGGCTTTCGGTTACTGCCGGGAGATATGAACGGAAATAAATCCGTTTNGAGTCTCCGTGGTANTCTCGTTTTTCGNGTTCATCCTGTTGTGAACACGAAACAAGTATTGCCAAAGCGCAGAGAGNGAAATATATGAGTTTATTGCTGTTCATAAACTGATATTGTTGTTGTTGGTTCAGAGCAATGATGGGTAACGTCCATCAGGGGACATTGACATCGGGTTGATAATCTTCGTTTTTGGTGGCATATTCCCAGGTTTCTACGCTTATGCCCCAGGATATTTCTTCTTTGCCTGAGATAGGAGTGCCGGGTGCCGGATCTTCGGGATCATGAATGCCGATTCCGTCCGTATAATTTAATGTATAGACATATCTTTTTCCTGCACTCCAGTTGACGTCAATCGGCACTGTCGCCCAGCCGTATTCCTTAGTCTCTTCCCCTTCAGCCGCTACGTATGGACGCTGCAGTCCGGGGTCGGTGAAGAATGTACCGTCTGTCGGTCCGGGATAGAGACGCGCGACTATCACTCCAGACCTATCAACAGCGTAATGTATGACTGTCATATCATCATATTTGTCATCGGTATAGGGATAGAGTTGTTTGCCGCTTTTTGAGTTGGTGACTCTCATCAATATGCTGAAATACATCTTATCGGTAGAATAGGGGATCATATCTATATTAGGGTCGGCCAGTCCCTCCCACTTCCGGTTGTCTGTGGGAATGACCATTGCGCACCCTCCGAGTCCCATGATCGATTCAGCCGATTCCGGGGTGTTATGTTTATCTTTATTTATATAAAAGATGTTGTCGCCTGCTTCCGGCGTTTCTTCGTTGTCGGCAATGTCAGCAGTTCCTTTATAGAGGTATTCCACTTTATTCTTGATAGCTGTTCCGGCTATATCCCATTGGCCTGACAAAGCGGGGTTGGCGTCGTCACAAAAAACGAATGTGCCTTCAACCACCGGATTTCCTAATCGTACACCTGCTATCTCATAGTCANGCTCGGTGCCACCGCCCCAGGCTTTCAGTTCGACCTGGCTGANTNNNTGGCGGAACGCAAGGNCAACNNNGTTGTTGAAATCTTTCNACCGTTCNCCCGATGCATCGGCCGTTATAAGGTCGAACTGTCTCGAAATATCGGAATTGACCCTGACGGGGCTAAGCCGATAGGCGGTAGATATTTCGGAATCAGTCTCGGTGGAGGTGTTGATGAGATTGAAATATTCGCTTCTGTTGTCGTCGGTGATGACCGGGTTATTGGCCGCCATGACCGTACGCGACGGTGAGAAGGCGAAGAACTTCATTAGTCCGCCTTTTAACGGCCATGCGCGAGGTCCTTCGGCCGGTGACGACTCGTAGGTAACGCCGGCAGACGGACTCACCCGACGGATAAAAGTGGCGTCTTCAAAATAAGTGGAGAGAAAACCGTCCGCATCTTTCTTTATATCACCTGTATTAAAGCACGTCACCTGAAAAGACTCAAGGTGATCAAGTGTCATATCGTCAGCTCTTGACGAGGAGACGTCAGCGATAGAAGACTTGAAATAAATCTCCTTGGCGTCCCAGTCAATAACGTCGGATTCCGCTGCCTCCTTTGAACAGGAGGCAGCGGATAGAACCGTCGCAAGAGCAAAATATGTCACTCTTATTTTCTTCATATACTTTTAATTCAGTTGACAATCAGTGGAAGCGGAGCCTCCACCCCGAAAATATAATTACGGTTTATTCTTGTGGAACATGTGTAGGAGTGATAACCTCGTCCCAACCTACGACAGACACAGAGAATGTGATGCCTGAACCAATGATGGCAGTACCCGGTTTCGGATCTTCAGGATCCTGAATACCAACACCCTCAGTGAAGTCGAGAGTATAGATGTATTTCTTACCACGCTCCCAGTTTACGCCAACTGGAACAGCAGCCCAACCAAATTCAACGATTTCGTTGTTGGCACCGATAGTTGCGTTCTTGGTAGGTACACGGCCAATGATCTTGTTTGAATTCTTCTCTTTCTCCAGATACACAACATTCATTGTTGTATTATTACCGTATGGATAAATCTGAGCAGTATTCACTTCATTGTTTTCCGGTTTCATTGTAACACGGAGGAGGATACTGAAGTACATGTCGCCATATTCGTTGTCTGCACTCCAAGGGTTAGGGTCCTTGCCATCCACTGCGGCACTGTATTTAGGAGCAATCCATGGGTTAGCCTCGCCTTCCCATGCACCGTTCTTGGTAGGAAGCACCATTGCGTTGCCACCTTTACCCATTATGCTGAGAGCCTGAGCCGATGTGGTATGAGCAGTGGTTGTAACAATCTGAGTACCGTTAAGGTTGTTGAATACACCCATACGGTATATTTCATCACCCTCCCCATATATATATTCTACAGGAAGACGCTGAGGATTTTTTGCAATACCCCACTGACCGCCATCAATATTGAACGCATTGCCATCGGCATCGCAGAAATTGAAGATGGCGTCACCGGTGTACGGGCGACCGATTCTGACACCGGCAATCTCGATATTGAAGTTCTTGTTGCCTGAGAAAGCGCGGAGTTCAACATTTGAAAGCTGATGCTTGAACTTCAGTTCTACACCCAGCTTGGCGTCATCTTCCTTATTTGGAGTTTCAGATGCGATATGGGCAGTGATAAAGTCAACCTGCTTTGAAATGTCAGTAGCTACATAGAAGCGTCCGAGCTTGAAGCCTTTGTAAAGCTGGACACCGGAGAATGTAGTTTGATTCATAGGGTCGAGAGGCACACCATCCTGACAAAGGTTGAAGAACTTCATGCTCTCAGTGTAGTTGTTGAAAATCGTGTTGTAATTCTGCGCATTCGGGTCGAGCTGTGTCATAGCTGCAGCCTGAATTTCTTCAAGAGAAGGGGCGTATGCAAAGAATTCCACTTGGCTTGCTTCTTCCTGAGATGGCCATTTCTGGTTACTGGTGCTTGCATAAAGATTTGCGCCCATCAGATAGAACGGCTCATCATTGAAGAGAGGATTGGGAACGATTCCGTTTACAGCCACGTGACTGTTGGGGAAGGCTGTCACATAGAATGTGGCAGGATTAGAGGTGTAGTCAAGGTCCGGATTGACGCGTGAAACCACACCGGCACGGAAAGAGATAGGTAAGTCTTCCTTAGCTTGGTTAAGTTGTGTCATCTCTTCCTGTGAGCAGGATGCGAGGACTGCCAGACAACCTGCAAAAGCAATTGAATAAAGCTTGTTCATAATTAAAGAGAATTTAATGATTAATGATTTATTATTTTTTCTTATTTTTATCGAAATCGGAATATCACACTTTCAGGTCAAAATGGATAATGTCCCATGTGTTAATCTCAACGCTTACTCCGCCTTGGACTGGTGGCGGTGTAGGGTCGTCGGGCACCTCCGGCAGTTTCAGACCATAGATTTTGATGTTGACATTTCGTGGGTCGGGGGCATTGTTGACCTGATCCGACACATCGAAGGTGTAGAAATTGCCATTCCTGTTCTTCATAGCTATGTAGAGACATACCTTATGAGGACGTTGTTCGCCAACGGGGAGTCCGAACGTAAGGAAGTCTGAGCGCAGTGATGTCAGTTGTTCGTCTGCCGCAAGGGTGAATGTGTAAGACACCGCTTCTGAGGTCGCCGACATCCTGCCCGGATAGTAGCCTCCTGCAAGCGACGAGATTGTGCCGTCAATACGCAGGTCGGCATTCTTGAGGTTTTCGACATCTACAAATTCAATCGTATAGTGGCATACAAGTTCTTCGGGATAGAGGGTTATGGTCTGTGCGAAGCTTGTGACCTTTATGTCGAGTTCACTGTCCTGAGCGCCATATATCATGGTCGGGGTGTTTCGTAACGGCTCATCTTCTGTGCCTTCGGCGCGCGGTAGGCTACGGGTTGATATGCCCTGACCTATGAGCATAGTCGAATTGTCGGTGTAAATCTCAAATTCGTTATGTGCGTGCTGATTGCGCAGATGATGTTCGTATGTGTCGTCATTGGTGTGGCAGATGGCTGTATGTTTTCCGCCGTATGATTTGATTGGTCCTCCATCGACGTTCTTAAACCAGTAGTTCATCAACTTGTGATTTTCCGGATAAAGATACAGGAGCATCGTTGAGGCCTTTTTGTCGGGCGCCTTGCGCCAGTCAAAAATCACTTCGACGTTCTCGGCAATGGTTGTCGGCGCATCGTTGTTCAGGTCTTTCTGAGTGCATCCGGAGGTCAGAACACCAATAGTGCCCAGAATCATCAGCGAAATTTTGTTATGACACAGTTTCATTGGTCACCTCCTTTCTTGATGTTTTTATTGCCGCGGCCGATCAGCCAGACAAGCGAAATCTCGGCTTTTGTGGGACCGAAGAATTGCAGGTTGTATTCTTTTTTGCGGTAATAATCATTGTCAAACGGGAAATACTCGATGTAACTTCCACCCAGATAGCCGATTCCTATAGAGAAGTCTATATTGAGTCGGCTGGCGACAGGGAGCGAGTAGCCGTATTCTATTCCGGCCTTTACAAGGCTGCGATCCCAGAGAGTTCCTCCCGGTTTACCGCCCATATAGCCTTTGTCGCCAAACTCGAAGTCGAAGGTGAAGATGCCGCCATAGCCCCCGATATGATGACCGGTAAGCGGTTTTTTATGTGCTTTCTTGCCAAACCACCATCTGAGACCGATGTCTCCGCCGTATATTCTCCAATAGCGGTGACGCTGGTCGTTGTCCCACCAACCATACATCCATTCGCCATAGAGCGACAGGTTATTTCCGAGATAAAACTCCGCTCCGATGTTTGGAATAAGGAGCGCGTCAAAGAGCATATTGGTTTTCAAAGCGAAATAATATGGCTTGGGGCCGATCTGTCCGACCGATACGGCTGACGGCTGGGAAAGCGGCACTTGTTCTGCCAGATCTGACTTGTCTGATATTTCCGACTTGTCAGACTCTACGGATTTGGTTTGCTCTACAGGCTCTTGCTCAAGCTGTTTGGTTTGCTCGGGCTGAGGTTCTTTTTTTGAGGTAATATAGAGCGAGACGGCAACAGCATTTCTCAGTTCGGGGAAGAGATTGGTGAGCATCCACCGATAGGGTATTCCTTGCCCAAAATCCATCAACTGCTTTTTGCGGCTGTCAATGATTTTGCCGTCTGAATTGAAAACCCAGACGGGTGTATTATCAAGAATATCAATGATTTTTTCTTGTGAGGGCACATCAGGATTCGCCGCAACGAGCTGTCTGAGTTCATCCCAGGCAATTCCGCCCGGGTATGTCTTGATGATTTCCGGATTGACTCCGGTGTGGGTTGCTATATAATCGGCGATGACTTGGCATCGGCTTACAGACAGCCGCTGGTTGGCTCTGTTCATCCCGTCGGGAGAAGCATATGCACGCACGACGATGTTCTCAATGTCGCCGGCAGCATTTGCCTCACGCACTTGTGCGACAAACCGTTGCATATTTGCGCGGTTGTCACCAAGCGAGGGGTCGAACTGACGATGCCCCACACGGAAATAAACCTTCACTGAGTCGGCAGGAGTGGAGCCGATCACTGTGAAAGCGGTTATGACCGCGAGAACAAACGATAAAAGCCTCATTTTTTCAGTGACTTATGTTAAGATTTGATACTGTGTTTAATAGAGCCTGTCTTTTTTCTGACCCGACTGTGCGACGCACGAGCACGGATCCGGTGTTCTTTCAAAAATAACGATTACCCCTTCTGTTTATGATACCAACAATCAGGTTGGTGTCAACTATGCCTGCGCCAAAGTCCATAGAATTTGTTGCCCAGCGCGTTTTTCGCATAATCGCTGCCTTCAGTTGCCTGCCAAACAGCCCTTTACAAGAGTTCCCCAATTCAAGATGTTAATCCATAAAAGAGGAGATTTCAAGTATGGAT
>WFLX010090269.1_pt1 | contig 13376 bp, 11 predicted proteins | sample 4967041 | NCBI WGS metagenome assembly WFLX01 (sample SAMN12857096, study PRJNA449069) | gut metagenome | isolation source: stool from male and female vole | host: Microtus ochrogaster | place: USA:Florida | collected 2017
ACACTTTACATAATAATCATTCAGGCTGAAAAGCCAAAAAATTAACAGGAGGAAAATTGAATGAAAAAGAAAGTTTTAGCAAGCCTGCTCTGTGTAGCAATGGTAGCAGCAACATTGGTTGGCTGTGGCAATTCTCCGGCGCCGGCGACAGAAACACCTGCAGCGGAAGAACCCGCAGCAGAAGAACCTGCGGCAGAACCCGCAGCAGAACCCGCAGCAGAACCTGCAGGTGACCTTCATTTTGAGATCGTATCCAAAGGTTTCCAGCATCAGTACTGGCAGGCAGTACTCAAAGGTGCTGAGGAGAAAGCAGCAGAACTCGGCGTAACAATGAACTTNGTTGNACCTAACTCCGAATCTGATATCGCTGANCAGGTTCAGATGCTGAACAACGCTGTTAATGCAAAACCCGCAGCAATCGGTCTTGCAGCTCTTGATACAAACGCAGCTCTGGATGGTATCCAGCAGGCTATGGATGCAGGTATTCCTATCATCGGATTTGACTCCGGCGTACCGGGNGCTCCCGAAGGNTCTATCTGGGCTAACTGTGCAACAGACAACTATGCAGCAGGCGAACTGGCAGCAGAAGAGACATACAAGCTGATCAAAGACCAGATCGCAAATGCAACAGGTAAGGTAAGAATCGGTGTTATGAACCAGGATGCTACAGGCGAGTCCCTGATCAACCGTGGCCTTGGTTTCATGGATAAGATCAATGACCTGATCACAGCTGACGGCAAGACTGTTTCCGTAATCGGTAACGACAAATACGTTAACGACTGCAAGATCGAAGACAAGAACTCTGAAAACGGTGATGTTGTAATCGAAGTTCTGGTACCTGCACAGGTTACATCCGAACTTTCCGCAATCGATTGCCAGACTCTGCTGAACAAAGCTGACACCATTGCTATTTATGGTTCCAACCAGCACTCCGCAGAAGGTATGGTAACAGCTAACGAAAACATCGGCAAACTCGGCAAGGATGTTGTAGGCGTTGGCTTCGACTCCGGCGCAGTTATCAAAGCTGCTGTAAAAGACGGTACATTCGCAGGCTGTATCACTCAGGCTCCCGTAGCTATGGGTCAGGCAGTTATCCAGCAGCTTTACAACGCAGCAACAGGCGCAACTGTAGAGAGCATTGACACAGGATGTCAGTGGTTCACAGCTGATAACATGGACGATCCTGAGATCGCTCAGAACCTGTATGACTAATCCGTACGGATTGTAAATACTGAATAGAAGCTTAAAAGGCGCTCCGCAGATTGCGGGGCGCCTTTTTAAGTGGTGAGCTCAAGCATCGTTATCCGGCAAAGCAGTGAAAGATAGAATTATATATTGACATCTAATTGGTATTGAGATATAATACCAATTAGAAAAGGAGATTTGATGCAAGCGCTTGAATCATCAAAATAGAAATACATGAAGATTTTTCAAAGGGGTTTTAATTATTCACAGGATGGGCCGGGGAACAGATTGGTTCTGCATCTGCAGGGCTGCAACATGAGATGTCCGTGGTGTGCGAATCCGGAAGGATTTGATGTAAAAGGAGTATTGATGACAGATGAAAAATGGCTGGAACCTTCCTTTTGTCCTCATGGCGCAATCAGGGAACATACATTGGACAGAGAAGTATGTAAGAACTGCACCGGNATGGAATGTATTCGTTTACACAGGGGGAAAGGAATTACATATTCGTGCCAGGATATGGAAGNNGGAGCGCTGATAGAAGAAATTCTGGCGGCGCAGATGATGTATTACGACGGCGGCGGGGTGACGTTTACCGGCGGAGAATGCACNGTTCAGTTTGATGAATTACAGACAGTGCTCAAGGAATTAAAGGCACAGGAGATCAATACTGCAATAGAAAGTAACGGCGCGCATGCAAAGCTGCCGGAACTGTTTCCTTATATTGACCATCTGATTCTGGACTGTAAGCTGATCAATGAGGAAAAACATAAAGAAGTTATGGGGATTTCCAACCGTATCATTCTGGAAAATATCCGTAAAGCCGCGGAAAAACATCCGAGTGTCCATGTCCGTGTCCCGCTGATCGGCGGNATCAATAACGGNGAAGAGGAAATAAAGGAACTTCTCGCTTTTTTCCGGTCTCTGCCGCAGGAGCATATCACGTTTGAAGTATTGAAATACCACGAATACGGAAAACAAAAATGGGCGGAATGCGGGTTGGCTTATGTAATGGACGAAAAAGCAAAGGTNACATCGGAAGAAGTAAACGCGTTCAGGGAAAGAATAAAAAAGGCAGGATTACGGTATCAGGGAACCTGATAGAACGGCGGATCATCGGTTTATATCAATCATAAAGAAGTGTCAGACAAAGAAAGGAGACTAAAATGATGGAAGTGGGGAAACTATTAAGTGCAGCCGAGATTACGGAACTGGCAAAAAAAAGATTTAAAGAAGAACGGAAGATCGACCATCTGGAAGGATGGTTTCTGGCAAAAGAGATTCAGCGCAGATGTGACAGTGATTACAAGGATCTGCCGGACAGCATCCGCATAGCAAAAACACAGGTGAANGTGGCGGAAGAGCTGCCCTTATGGATCAGTGATCACAGTATTTTTGCAGGTACACAGGATGATGCGTTTGCACGCTCTTATGCGNTGATCAATCCGGCGTTTTCCGTNGATTCATTTAAAGGGTACTGTGACCCGGTGGCGGTTTTTGGAGATATTGACCCNATCGGNGATATCACACAGGAGCGTATTGATGACCTGAGGACTTATAACGAGCAGACACCTTTCGCCAAAGCGTTAGAGCATGCCAATGATCTGGCGGGTGATCTGACCAGTGAGGCAATCTTCTTCTTTGAGCAGGTCAGCGGTCATTTGATTCCTGATGTGCGCCCGATGCTGAAAGATGGNATACGCGGTATCAAGGACAGGATTGCCCAAAACCTTGCCAAAGAAACGGATGCATCCAAAAAGACNTATTTTGAAGCGATGAATATCGCCCTGGATGCCGCTCTGGTTTTTGCGCGCAGATATGCGGAGATCGCGCATGAAAAGGCAGAGTCGGCAAAAGAAGAGAAAGACCGTGAGCGGTTTGCGTATATGGAAACCGTTCTCCGTAAGGTTCCGGAAAATGGAGCGGATAATCTTTATGAAGCGATCCAGTCTTTTATCCTGATCTGGCAGACCATGTGTCTGGAGCAGACACCGAATCCGTATGCTTTTTCTGTGGGAAATGCAGACCGTATTTTTGAACCGTACCGTGAAAAAGATGATATGAACAGAGAAATGGCAGCGGCNTTGTTTAANCATATGCTTGTTTTCTTCAATGTNGCNGACCGCAGCTGGGCTATTTCCCAGAATCTTCTGATCAGCGGGAAATCCAATGACGGAAAGGATCTTACGAATCCGACAACNTATGCNCTGATGGATGCTTACTATGANATGAANCTGCCNCAGCCGATTCTGTCCACAAAGCTTCATAAGGATACGCCGGAGGAACTTTACAGTGAAATGGGTAAATTTTTCTTTACACCGGGCTGCCTGACCCCTTCACTGTTCAACGATGATTCGGTATTTCCGATTCTGGAAAAGGTAAGCGGGGTTGCCCCTGAGGATCTGCAGGATTATTCTGTTGCGGGCTGTCAGGAACCGCTTATCATGGGCAAAGATAACGGGAATACAACAAACAGCTGGCTGAATCTTGCAAAGATTCTGGAACTGACTGTAAATGGAGGCGTTTCCGAGATTTCGGGAAAACGGTTTGGTCCCACGGATGAAGAAAACGGGTACGGCAGCAAACTGGAAGTTCTCAAAAATGTCCGCACGTTGTTTTATAAAAATGTAGACCGCTATCTGGATCGTATGGTGGAATGCGCGAATGCCGCTTCAGAGGCTATAGGCATTTTACAGGTGCCGTTCCTTTCCACAATGATGGGCGGCGTGGAGACCGGCGTTGATGCGCGTGATACGAAGCGTCAGGGAACAAAGTATAATGGAAGCGGCTGCCTGATCCATGGACTTTCCGTTGTGGCGGATTCTTTCATTGCCATTGATAATCTGGTTGCGGAGCGCCCTCAGGATGCGGATCGACTGATCGAAGCGCTGCGCACGAATTTTGAAAATGACCNGGAACTGCATCAGTATCTGTCCACTGCGCCTAAGTTCGGAAATAATATTCCGGAGGTGGACAGGGAAGCGGCTGAGATTGCGGAGAAGATCAGTGACATGGTCACCTCCCGCAAAAATTATCTTGGGAATCCTTTCCGGGCAGATTGGGCAACGCCGTCCACACATTTGTTGTATGGTTATTGGGTGGGCGCTACACCGGACGGACGTAAGGCAAGGGAAGAATTGAACTATGGGGTGGACCCGCTGTTTGGTGATGCGACACAGGGACTTGGATTCCGTATGCTTTCGAATATGAAGATTCCGTTTGAGAAGTTTAACGGCGGGTATGCTTCTCATCTCGGCATTAACCCCGGCTATTTTAAGACGGAGAGTTACGAGGATAAAGGAATGGAGTTCAAGGATAAGGTGATCGGACCCCTGTTCTATAATCCGAAAAATGATACGATTTCTCCGTTCTANCTGTATGTCAATGTGACAACGCCTGAGATGCTGCGAAAGGTATTGGCTGAGCCGAAAAAATATGCGCCGAGCGGTGTGTATATTATGAGGATTCATGGGACTTTTGTGAATTTTCTGGATTTGTCCCCGGATATTCAGGAGGATATCATCGCACGTTTGGATCCGGAATCTGCCGCGATGTAAAATGTTGAGTACTTCTGAGGCATCATAGAATTTGTGCGGAAATGAGGTGTGTATGCGTTATTTTTTAGGAATAGATATAGGAACATCAAGTGTGAAATCATTGCTCATGGACGAGAACGGAGGGATCGCAGGAATTGCCGGGAAAGAGTATGATATCATAAAGCCGGAACAATCCTGGGCGGAGCAGAAAATGGAGCAGCTTTGGGAAGCGACTGTGGAAACGATACNTTCTCTGCTTGGAAAGTATCCTGAATTTAAAAATANGATTTCCGGAATCAGTTTTTCCGGTCAGATGCATGGTCTGGTTATGCTGAATGCAGAGGGGCGGGAGGTCAGAAATACGATCATTTGGGCTGATCAGCGATCTTCAGAATCTATCAGACAAATTTACGCGGCAGTTCCCCGGAAGGAATATCAGTCCGTCACATTGAATTCTTTAAGTACAGGATTTCTGGTGAGTTCCCTTGTGTGGGTCAGGGATCATGAACCGGAGAACTACGCGAAAATTAATAAGGTCATGCTCCCGAAGGACTATATTCGTTTCCGTATGTGCGGCCAGATGGGGACTGATGTCTCGGATGCGTCCAGCACGGCAGTTTTTGATACAGCCGGAAGGCACTGGGCATGGGATTTGATCCGTAAGACAGGATTGGAGGAAAGTTTCTTTGTGCCATGCCATGAATCTGCGGAAATTGCAGGTACCGTTTCGCAGGCGTGCGCCGAAGCTACCGGTCTGCCGACAGGAATTCCGATTGCTTATGGCGGGGGGGNTACTCTGGTGCAGGCATTGGGGAACGGCATGCTTAATCCCGGGACGGCGATTTCCAATATCGGGACGGCGAGCCAGTTTTTGACTATTTCTGACAGACCGGTTTATGATGAAGAATTCAGAACCAATACATTCTGCCATATCGATCAGAAACAGTGGCTGATCATGGGAGCGAATTTAAGCGGCGGCGTTTCACTGAAATGGCTGAAAAATAATATTCTTCATATGAACAGTTATGATGAGATGACGGATCTTGCGGAAAAGTCGGCGGCAGGCAGCAACGGGTTATTTTTCCTTCCCTATTTAAGCGGAGAGAGAACCCCGTGGAATGATCCGGATGCCAGAGGAATTTATTTCGGATTGAATCTGAAACATGACAGGGCGGATATGATACGTGCCGCTATGGAAGGGATCATTTACGCACAGAGATGTTCTTTAGAGATTTTCAGGACAATGGGACTTGGTTTCGATCATGTGATCGCTTCCGGCGGCGGCGCAAACAGCAGAGTGTTCAAAAGAATTATTGCGGATCAGTTTGACTGTGAGGTAGTCACCAGCCTTGGGAAAGAACAGGGATGTGTGGGCGCGGCGATCATAGCGGCGGTAGGAACGGGCGCGTTTTCCGATTACCGGGAAGCATGCGGCAGAATCGTACGTTTCAGCGATGAAATCGTGGAACCAAACCCGGATAACCGGAAACTGTATGCGGAACGCTTTGAACTGTTTCAGAAATTATATCCGGCAAATAAATCACTATTTCAAATTTACGCAGGCGGACATTGACAGATTTATTTTTGTGCCTGCCGTGAAGGAATGACAGTGAAGTATGGATTGCTGCGATACAGGGAGGATTCATGGCAGGAAATCAGGAAGACATTTTATATGAAGATGTAAAGGAAGAAATATGCAGAAAAATTTATGACGGCATATTCGAGGAGGGGGAAAGGATACCGGCGGAGCGGACGCTTGCCGAAATGATGAATGTGAGCCGGATCACGCTCCGAAAATCGCTGGAACTTCTGGCGGAAAAAGGGCTGATCATAAAAGAGGCCGGCAGCGGAAACAGGATTGCGCTGCCAAATCGCGGGACGCCCAGCAGTACGGATATGATCGTGCTGATCGCGCCGGCAAAAAACCCTTTCTTTGCAGATTTTATCAAAAAGTTTCAGGAGTATGGACAGGAATACGGCTCTATGATCCTGTATGCGGAAAAACCCNGGCAGGAAACATTGGAAGACAGTATTTACCGGTTTTACCGGAAGCACCTGCAGAATGTGGTAGTATGGCCGGANGACGTAGAGGTTGACCATAACAAATTAAGGAAACTCCGCGCCCTTGGGATGAATATGGTCTTCTTCGATACAGATAAAGGGCTNCCTTATGCCGATTCGGTGGTATTGGATAACCGCAGGGCAATCCACNACCTGTNCGCCAGAATCAGGGAGAGAGAAAGCGGCAGGATCGGCTATGTCGGATGGGAGGATGGACCGGAATACAGCTGTCGGATGCGTGAACAGGCTATGCTGGAAGAGAGAGGGGCAGAGATTTTAATAAGACTNCCCTGGAAACAAAAGAAACAAGTCCGGAGTATACTGTATCAATATATGGAAGGGCATCGGGCTGATCTGCCGCCGGTGATCGTTTTCAGCGACCGGGAGTGTGGAACTGTTGTGCGTGACGTGTTTCAGGAACTTGGGATAAATGATGTTCTTCTGGCAGGGATAGATGATTTTCCGGGGGCAAAAGAAGCCGGCGCGATCGTTTGCAGACAGGATATTGGCGGGACAATTCAAAAAATCTTTCAATGTATCGAAGAACAGAATCGGCCGGGAGCAGAATGGCACGCGAGGCTGTATCATATTGAAGGAGTTGTAGAATAAGTGCACAGATCCTTTTTTCTGTAAAAATAACTGCCAGACCTTGAAAGAATCCGCTGAATTTTGAAACGTTTACTTGACAGTAACGATATTCCTTTTGTATGAAAAGAAGTTGCCCGGAGAAAGAAAACATGATAGAATTTATTTTGTCAGAAAGAGGATCGGAGGGAAATATTATGGGATATGTAGAGACATATAAAAGCCTCACCAGGGCAATTCTTGAAGAGCATGAAAAAGTGTTTTCCAGGCTGGATATGGGAGAGCTGAAAACGTTTGTAGATGCGATTGTCGGCGCGGATCATATTTTTGTCCATGGAACCGGAAGAGAAGGGATTGCCATGCGGGGATTCGCCATGCGGCTTGCCCATCTGGGGAAACGGACTTATTGGCTCATGGATGATACTACGATTGGAATGCATGAGGGAGATCTGCTGATCATCTGTGATGGAATCGGCGGGATTGGAATTCATGACAGGATTGTTATGCAGGCGAAAAAGACAGGCGCAAAAATCGCTATGGTAACGGCGCTTCCGGAGGGACCTCTTGCAAGGGAATATGCGGATCTGATCCTGTTTGTGCATTCGGTAGTTTATATGCATGAAGACGATACGGCGCCGGATGCGCCCAAGCAGCATGATGTTGTGCCTACTATGCAGCCAATGGGAAATCAATACGAGCAGCACATCTTTTTACTGATGGATGTGGTTTCCCTGATCTTGAAAGAAGAGATGGGACAGACAGACGAGGAAATGGAAGCGAGACACCGTAATATAGAATAAGGAGGATGAGGCATGAGAAACGAGAAAGTAGGTAAGATCATCATTGGCGGGGATCCGGGCGGATTTGATTTGAAAAACGCAATTCGGGATCATCTGATTGAAGAAGGCTATGATGTGACCGATGTAGATCCCGAAACTCCTGATTTGTTTCAGGATNTGGCAGTAAGGGTGGCACAGGNAGTACAGAGNNGCANATATGACAGAGGCATTGCCATCTGCGGTACAGGTATGGGCGTAAGCATTATNTGTAACAAACACCGTGGTGTTTATGCGGCATTATGTGAGAGCGTTTATCAGGCAAGAAGGGCAAAACAGGTAAATAATACCAATGTTCTTTGCATGGGAGGCTTTATTATAGGACCGGAAATGGGACGGGTTATGGCGGATGCATGGCTGGAAGCGGAGCATATGCAGGGACTTACCCCCGAGATGGCGGCNATNGTGGAAAAAGAATTTGATCAGCTTGTGGAATTTGAAAAGACCGTATACTAAACACAAAACCCTCAGCCGCATNCAGNCGGTTGAGGGTTTTATCNTACCTGTTTTTATTCAAGNTTTGCGTGAAACTGCCACATGNCCTGAGGGTCATACCCGAATTTTTCCATCATCATGGCGGCGGTGATATCTCCGAAGAGTAGAAGAGATTGTTCAAAGAGAGACGTCATCGGCTGTATGCTGGGTATTTCATCTTCCATATGCCGTTTGGATTGGGAAGGAATGCGTATAAAAAGATCAGCGATCTGCCCGACCTGTCCTTCCGGGTCACAGCCGATCTGTACGACTACAGCTCCCAATGATTTTGCTTTTTTGGAGATAGCCGCCGGAATAAGCGTGTTGCCGCTGCCGGAGCCTACGACCAAAACATCATCCGGCGTGATGGCAGGTTCCGTAATCTGTCCGACGATAACACAGTCAAGGCCTAAGTGAGCATAGCGCTTTGCGATTGCTTCCAATGCTAAAAGGACTCTTCCGACACCGATAAAAAAAATCCGTTTTCCATTATGTAATATATCCAGATAAGCGTCAACCTGTTTTTCATCGATGCTTTTCAGNACNTTCTCTATTTCCGNAGATACAACGCNGCTCCAATAAGAATAGCTNGTTTTTTCCATCATACGTTTCCCTCGTTTGGCAAAAATTTGGTCAGGCAATGCCGTGTTCAGCCAGGAAAGCCTCCACTTCTTTTCTTAAAGGAATGGAAGGCTGTCCGCCTTTGCGGGAGACGCAGATAGATGCCGCGGCATTGGCAAAAATGACAGACTCCCGGATGCTTTTCCCCTGACAATATGCCGCGGCAAAAGCACCGCCGAAAGTATCCCCTGCGGCTGTGGAATCTATTGCGTTTGCAGGAAAGGCCGGAAAATACTGTCCGTCTTTGCCGTCGTACAGGTAAGCGCCCCGATTCCCTAACTTTAAAAGAACATAGTCGGGGGCAGCATTTTCATATAAACAGGAAGCGGCCTTTTTCACATTCTCCTCATTATCGGGTGAAATTCCGGTAAGAGCTTTTGTTTCGCTTTCGTTTGGAGAAAGAACAAACAGTCCTTTCAGGCGGTCTAACGGAATCTGCATGGCAGGTCCCGCGTCCAAAAATACCGGGATATTTTTAGATGCGGCAGTTTCGCAGGTGAAAAAGACAGTCTCCAGCGGCATTTCCAGATTGATAAGGATCATATCGTAATGGCCGTCGGACAGCGCGCTTTTCACCTGATCTTTGGTGATGATATCATTTCCGCCCATGACATGGTAAGAGGTATATTTACCGGTTGCGGCGTCGATCAGCATAAGCGCCATACCGGTCTGGACAGCCGGATCCACAGGCACATGGGTTAAGGTAACACCGGATNCGGCCAGTGTATCATATAAAATATGTCCGTTATTATCATCCCCGAGACGCCCGATCATGACNGCGTCAAGTCCCATGTGGGCCGCGGAAACTGCCTGATTGGCTCCTTTGCCGCCGGGAACATAGGAATAACTGGTACAGGAAAGCGATTCGCCGTATTCCGCAAGCTTTGGGACGCCCTCCCAGACCTGGTCCATAAAAATGCTGCCGATGATAAGAACGCGCGGTTTTTTTGTATTCATAGAAATCTCCATTCCGGAGCGTTTACGCGACGGGGCGGCGCAAATTGCGCATGCCATCAGGGCTTATTTGTGACGTTCCGACACAAATAGCCGTGTGAANATTTTGTTTTACAGGCGGCTTATGATAAGCGGCGCTTTCAGCAGTATGTTCTGCTTTGGCCGCTCCGGNAAAGTCAGCCGGGCNATCAATGTTTCCATGGCTTTCTTCCCCATTAAGTAGGAATCCCGCCTGATATAATTCAGGGGAATATGGATTATTTCCAACGCCTCTATACAATCTAAGGATATACAATCTATCCCGCCCGAGAGAGTCCCTCCCTTTTCATATAGGGCGCGCAAAAACCCCAATGTATTATTGTTGTTGCAGGAAATCACAGCAGTCGGNCCATCCTCCATGGAAAGCATTTCTTTAGAAAGCTTATAAGCGCTTTTCTGGTGGTAATCGCCGAGAAAAATATATCTGTCCTCTACCGGGATATGATAGTCGGCCATGGCCTTCAGGAAAGCCTGCTGCCGTATCTGGGCAAGATATTGTTCTAAACCGGCGTTTAAAATNGCGATTTTTTTATGNCCTTTCAGGATCAGCGCTTCTGTNGCCTGATAAATGGCTGTGGTATCATCAAATGAAATACAGTCGCTTTCAATGCCGCTGACCAGACGGTCAGCCTGGACAAAAGGGGCGTCTACAGCATCCAGCAGCTTTTTCAGGTATGTTATATTCTGATCCTGGCGGTTATAATCCACGGCGGCGGTATAAATGAAACCGCGGACCTGCTGCTCCCGCATCAGCGTCAAAGCTTCCACGTCTTTTTCAAATTTGTCATCCGTATTGCAGCAGATCATTGTCAGGCCGTAGGAGTCAATAACCTCGATAATTCCTCTCAGAAAATTCCCGAAGAAAGGGTTATCAATTTCCGGCAGGATCACGCCTATTGTATCAGTGACTTGCGTAGAGAGAAATCTTGCCACTTTTGAAGGGGAGTATCCGGCTTCCTGAATAACAGATTTCACTTTTTGCCGGGTTTCGGAGTTTACGTTGACGGAGTCGTTCAGGACCCGCGATACGGTAGATTTGGAGACACCGGCCATTTTGGCAATATCCGTAATAGTTAATGAAGCCATATATTCTCCCCCTTGTAGAACAACAGATAAAAATGTGAAACCGGTGCCAACTATAATTATAATACAAGTAAGAAAAATATCTGTCAAGGATTAAAAAGAAATTATATAATATTGACAAAAACAGGATGGGAAATTTAGATACATTTAATAAAATTNTATAGGTGAAGAAAGTATAAGTTGACAATAAATATACAATTATGGTAGAATGGAATCGTTGAAACCGGTACCATAAATTCGGATGACGTTCCGGGAAAAATTATAATTGATACAGTGCACCGAAAGAATTTCTTTATATGCTGTAGAAAAATATAATTTTGACGGGAACCGACTCTGGAATTTGGACTGGGAGGACAAAAATTATGAAAACAGAAAGGAGAACTTACTTATGAAGTTCAAAAAAGCAATGGCACTTATAGCTGCGGCTTGTATGACAATCGGCCTTGTGGCATGCGGCAGTGCACCGGCTTCCACATCCGGTCCTGCGTCAGAACCCGCTGAAGCATCTTCTGATGCAGCTCCTGCGGAAGCAGCTCCTGCGGAAGCGTCTTCCTCAGGTGGGGGGGCAACAGGACTTGATTTTAATCCCGCGGATTTTGCNTCTGATAAAGACCCTTCGGAGTATAAGATCGCTGTTATTCCGAAAGGTTCCGCGACCTGGTTTGACCAGATGAAAGCGGGATGTGAGCAGTTTGCGTCTGATTACGGCGTAACAATGGACTTTATCGAGCCGGCAGTTATGGATGGAGCTACCCAGCTGCAGACATTAAATGACGTACTGACACAGAATTATGACGCGATTTTGATTGTTCCGAATGATTCTTCCACGATAGAGAATGCTTTAAACGGCGCGTTGAAGGACGGCGTTGTCGTGATCGGTCATGAAGCGTCCAATCTGAAGAACTGCCTGTATGATACAGAAGCTTTTACAGCGGAACAGTTTGGCTCGGCTCTGGCGGAAGGCCTTGCGGAAGTTATGGGCGGAGAAGGAACCTATGCGCAGATGGTTGCTTTCACAACATCTGTAACACATATGGATTATTCAAACGCGGAGTATGAATATCTGAAAGCGAATTATCCGAATATGCAGCTTGTCAATGATACGGTGCCTACCCTGGAATCCCAGGAATCCGTTCAGACAGCAAAGGATCAGGCTTACCAGCTGTTATCCAGCAATCCGGATGTGGCCGGCCTTATAGGGCATGCGTCCACCGATGGTGAAGGTATCGCGCAGGCGATCGATGAACTCGGACTGAACGGTAAAGTTCATTTGATCGGTGTTGGTACTCCGTTATCATTTGCAGACTATCTCGAGGCAGGATCCATGGATAAATGTATTACATGGGATCCGGGCGTATCCGGTTATGTTGGATGCCTGATGGCTTATAAGATCCTGCAGGGTGAAGAGATCGGCGCGGGGACAGATCTGACCGGTAAAGGTTACGGCGTCGGCTACGAAGCGGATAATGTGATCGAAGAAGACGGTGACTGCCGTGTCCTGATCGGAAACGCTTCTATCGTTGCTACAAAAGATAATGCAAGAAGCTTCAGCTTCTAAATGAGTTACAATCAACATAGTAAAATAAAATATCCCGGGCGTCCTTTCGGCGTCCGGGAAATCTTAAACAGGAATATAGCAAAAAGGAGCGGGTAACGCTCGAAGACTGGAAAGGGGAGACGATCTGATGGCGGATAATATTTTATGCTGTAAAGAGATCAGTAAATCCTTCGGCGGCGTCCATGCATTGGATAAGGTAAATTTAACTGTAAAAAGAGGAGAGGTTCATTGTCTTGCCGGGGAGAACGGCTGCGGAAAATCGACGATCATTAAAGCTATTTCCGGTTTCCAGAACCAGGACTCCGGCACGATCGAATTCGATGGAAAGGTTTATGAAAATCTGAATCCTTCGGAGGCAATTGCGGCAGGAATACAGGTNATTTATCAGGATATGTCCATTTTCCCGAATCTGACGGTTCAGGAGAATCTGGCGATCAATACCGT
>WFLX010171542.1_pt1 | contig 13375 bp, 10 predicted proteins | sample 4967041 | NCBI WGS metagenome assembly WFLX01 (sample SAMN12857096, study PRJNA449069) | gut metagenome | isolation source: stool from male and female vole | host: Microtus ochrogaster | place: USA:Florida | collected 2017
TTTATTGTTCCAGTCGGTATATCCTGATCTACATCGGAAAGCATAGGCTTTTCCTTCTTAGCCTCCGTCGGGTTCTGCTGTGTCAGCACTTTCCCTTGTGATTCGGGAGCAGNTATANCTGCCACCGCCAAATCATCAATTTTCAANCCCGTCACTTCNNGNGGAGTGAANNCATAATTAGGATCCTCCACTTTATAGGCCGTTTGGGTCTTTCCATCATATGAATACTCTTTCCCATTATAAGGGAAAATAATCCGTGAAAGTCCAACAGATGTCTCCGAAGCAGGAAGAAACGCAAAATCAATATTTTTTACTATTCTGCTCCAGTTCTGTTTGAATCCGGAGGCCTCTGAACGAGGGACTTTCAATAATATGTCACCATGATTTTTTGTATTGATCATAAAAGACTGATTGTCCGCGTCGTAAGATGATGTTAGAGTATAGACATCATCTATATATTCTCGCATAGCCTTCTTGACAAGGGTAACATAAAATTCCTTTCTTAGTGCTTCTCTTTTGTCTTCATATTCCTTCTTATACTCTAAAGTAGTCTTATTGTATGCCTCAATCGCATCGTTAGCTTTCTTATTCCACTCATCAGTCAATTTTGAGAGCATTTCTTTCCGCGTTTTCTCATTAACTCTTTTCTCCCATTCCTTAGTGGTCTCATATTCACCTTTTTTCTGCCATTGCTCCATGCTGAATTTAATGCCAGCTTTAGCATTGTATTCTGTCACAAGAGCCGGCATTTTCTTCTTACTAATATAATTTGCCCAAGGCTCAAGCCGGCTTGCTATATAACTATTGACATTACTATCAGCTTCTACNATCTTCGGATCTTCTTCTATTATTATTTTATAATGAGCCGTTAGGTCATCAAATTTCTTTGGAACATTTGTTAATGCCGGAACAACAAATGTCACATTGAAAACTTCATTTATTCCATCATCCCAACTATACTGAGGATCCCGTGCGATGGGGGAAAGATCGATAGAAGGATCTTTGAAGATAACTTTAACCTCTCCTTTATTTCCAAGGCTATGAAAAGTACTATAATCAAGCTTAGGACTTCCCTCAATTGTTATCTCCTGCAGTCCCATTCTACGGAAAGAAAACAAACTGAGCCTTTCCACATTTTTGGGAACTGTCAATTTCCCTTTCGGAACAATCAAACCATTGAAATCCACAGAAGTAAGTCCATCAGGTAACTTGGGGNTTTCTACCACACGTCCGCCGTTTTCCACGATTAATCCATACAATCCGTATGCACCAATCTTCGTTAACGTGGAGGGAAGTGAGATCAATTGACCATTCATATGGTCAGAATCGTAATACCCACCAATATAAAATGCCCAACTTCCAATAGATGTTATGCCCTCTCCAATTTCTATTCGTTTTATCTTATCAGAGAAATATTTTTTACTTTGCCAATGTTTCCTTTTTCCAACTTTGAAATCTGGGATATCACCTGTCCCATAGATACGGAGCACTCCATCGTCCGTAATTTCCCACTTTATTGTAGGAGTAAGATTGGTGGGTTTAGCTATATAGGCCATGGTATCCGTAGAGACAATCACCAGCAGAAGTAATGTCAGTAAGTTTTTTACTTTCATATAATCAATTTTACGTAACAATGAAATTAGTAGTCCGTTATATCATTTAACATTNAGAGNANAGTTGACTTCGCTTGAAATAGGTTCGCCATTCNATTTANCAGGAATCCAATTAGGCATCTCTTTAANATAATAACCTATCTGTCTGGCGAGATCTTTATTATCTGCGCATTGAANCGTACCAAGCCATACAGATCCATCTTTATCAATCCTTAAATGTACAGTAGCNCTACTTGGTAAATTCTTCCTANCCTTATCTGGAAGATATTTGAATTTTGATTCAAACCATTTAAGCATGGCCACTTTCCCACCAGGGAATGTCGCCTCCTGATAGCCAGTTTCTTTCTCTGAATCCAGAGTTGCTAAAATTTGACTAACACGAATCTCCTCTGAGTTAGATGCTGTCCCCACACCATTGATAATATCTGACTCAGATTGGTTTTGCAAGATGACATTTTTCTTGTTATTCTCCGAAGTACTCTCATCCTCAGCCGGGAACATATCATCTTTAATCATGAATCCAAGAAAAGACTTAGGAGCATAGCCGGTAAAAGCAGACACTATATCAAAATTGAAAGCATCCCCTTTCTTTACTTCTGGGAAAAAGTAGGCTCCCGCCGACTGCAACTTATCATCATGTCTGATATAGAACATCTCGACATTCGCTGCCCGATGATCAGCATTTGCCGATCCAAACACNCGAAACTTATGCCCTCCATTTCCCGGGCCAAGATACATTATTCGCTTCACGTCCCAATACTTAGCCACACCCGGATCAGTCACCACCAATATAGAAGCCGGATAAGACTTGGGAGGGAAAGACGAGGGCAACTGCGCCTGGCCTACTCCAATGGTCATAATGACCATCAGCATAGCTATTATTATCTTCTTCATATTCAATTTCATTATTCAATCAGAGATAAAGGTAGTTTCTTGTGATTCTCGTGATGTGTAGAAGTATATTACAAGTAATGCAATTGAAATCAACGGTTTGCCCAATGTAAGATACAGATTAAAGTCTATATCATGAAAATAAAGAGAGATATATCCTAAAATGCCTACCAACAGTTCATATGCAGTAATAGAAACCTTTACAACCTTTGAAACACTTGTATTCCATACCATAAGTAAGATTCCCACAATATTTAATATCGTCAGGAAACGATTCATTGGAATAATGATATCAAGATATGAAGCTAATTCATAGTAATTTGATGAAGATAGTTCGAATAAAAATGAGATGATACCTATGATATTGCACCCTACTAATATAAGAGAACCAACTATCATACCCACTTTCCACTTTCTAATGATTGAAACTATTGCTATCCAACCATAAAAAAGCAACGTCAAAGCATAATTAAACCACCAGAAAGAATAATAGCCATAAGATGCGGAACCTCCATATTCACAGTGGAATTCAACCATGTTAATATGTATGAGATCTAAAAATCCAAGAAATCCGATTATAGAAAAGAATATATATAGTATCAATATTCCCAAAACCACCCATCCCGGGGCATTTTCTCTTTTTGTCATGATGTTTATAATTTAAAATTTAATAACTTTCCCACTGACAGCAAACTGGCAGTCTTGAGAGCCTCATCTTTACAAGTTCTCCGAATCTCAAAATGNTATTGTTATAATCATTACAATAGGACTTATTCTATAGCCAAGGGACCAAGAATTAACCTGCAGTCACATAGTAATATATTCTTGACCCACACATAATGGCAAAAGCCATCATTGCATTCTTGATTTTAAATTGCATAGTTCTATTTAATAATAAGTTATCTTCCTGGTTTCTTCGACTGTATCAGAAGATTCATATGTTTTAGTTCCTCCGTTATACTCCCATTCGCCATCCTCGTTCTGCACATCTACATATTCGTTGGAAACAGAATGGGCTGTGCCTTTTCTCTTTGTCCAGTTTCCTTGCTTGTCTATGTCTATGTATTCATAAGTGGTAGTTGTAGACCATTCTCCCAATTCATCTTGACTTGATTCAATCTCCTTATAAGGAAGCTTACTATCGCCTTGATAGACGAACTCTCGAGAGACTCCCATCATTCCGTCATGCCATATATGCTTTATGACGCGGCCTTTGTCATCGAATTCATATTCCTCATCAAACTCGAAGATTTCCTCATCCGGTTCACATATTATTCTCATGACATTGCCTGTAATATCTATCCTATACGGTATGTCACCGTTTTTATAGCGTAACGGACTTTCATATATATAGGTGTTATTGCAGTCTCGATATCCGTTGGCAGAAATAAAGCTCTCAATATTGCCGATTTTATTGAATACTGTAGTCTGCTTTTCCTGCTCGTTCTTCAAAATCTTAACCGGCCCTTGCAGACCATATGCCATTAANCCNGTATATTTAGGCTTTTGGTTCTCCTCCTCTTCATTAGTCTTCATCTTCTTATCCTCGATTCTCTTGTAGATTTCTGCAGAGTCGGCTTCGTAATATTCGCCGATACTTCTATGCAGTACTATCATACGAGTACCGTCAAAGTCCTGAGAATTCCAATCGAAAGGTGAGTTCTTTTTGGTGCTTTCATAATAGTTGGCTAAGACATAGTTATCTTGGAAGTTTGTCGGTAGCTCTACAAGCATCTCTGTCCAATTTCCCTTGTCATCATACTTGTATCGGTAGTTGAATTCAAAAGTGATGTGCTCAATGGTATAGGCATTTGCGTATTTGGCATTCTTCGTACCGCCGTCATATGTCCATTTTAGTAAGTCGCCATTGTCGTTATATACATATTTATTGACTGACACTATGGTATCGGGATGCCGTTCAACACCAAAACCAGAACGTTCCATGAAGAGCCTTTCTGTTTTTTCTTTACAAAGTCCTCTATCATCATATTGGAATGTAGAGACAACATTTATATTGAAGAGATCGGTATCCAGATCTCTCAGGAATGGATTAGCTGTAAATGGAGCTTCGATTCTNTGCAACTGTCCCTTATCGTCAAACTCCATTTTACCCAACTCCACACTCTTGCCAAGGTAGGAATCGANCTTTGGTTCGAGACTTCGCAGAGTGCCCTCAGGGTAATAATTGTATTTGTACCCAAGGACCCCGTTAAAAATGTAGTTATGTTCGCTGTATCCGACATTTTCCAATCTCCACCAAGAGGTAATCAGAGAATCCTGATATTCAGGTACAGGAACGCGGAATGAATGTCCATTGGAGGGATAGTATCTGATTATCTCCACAAGATGCCCCTCATCGTCATAAGTGTTGTCGTTACCCTTGCCCCAACCAGTGTTCAAGGTTTTTACAAGTTGTCCGCGAGTATTAAACCATCCCTTTTCTGCATAAGATGCTCCCCAGCTCACATCATAATGATCATAGCATACATCAATCGGAAAGTTCTTAAGTCCGCATTTAGCCCAGTCCGTAGGATAGTTGACAAATAAAGGGAAATATTCGGAATAGGCAAGGTTATCTCCATATCTCAATGGATTAAGATAGAGGCTGATGGGAGTGTAAACTTGTTCATTTCCTGATTCTTCCTTACTATTGGAGACACAACTCCAATTGACGATAGCGATGCTTATTCCAACTATCGCAAATGAGACTTTTCTAATATTATTTAGCATATGCTTAAATGTTAAAATTCCCTATATATTTTATCTTTCTACCCTGAACGGCATCTCCTTAGAGCCATCTGCCTTTACCCATGTACCGGAAAATACCAGACCATCATAACTGCCGATAAAATTGCCGGTCACTTCTCCATCAGAAGTCTCATCAAGCGATAAGTCATAGCTGCCTCCTCTGTCGGTATAAGTACCGGAAAGTCCCATCGGAACGTTATACTTGACATATGTAACAGTACCTGAGACAGTATTGTCCGGATGCATGGTCAGCGTCATCTTAACAGGATATTTCCCGTCGACAAGACCACTCATCTCTACAGTGCCTCCAAACTGCGTCTCGTTTTCAACAACTTCTTCCTCTTCATCTATGGCCGAACCCTCATAGAGGAAATCATCTGAATTATCTTGTTCAGAATTTGACACATAAATCACTTCATATCTTTCCCCTTTTTTCTTATAATAGTTGACGTCGTAGATGACATCTCCTCCTTTCACAGTTTCACTGTAAAGGTATACCGGCTCTCTCATATTGCCCGGGCTGTATATATCTGGAGTGCTATAGAGGAAAAACTTCCTTTCGCCTGTAGTATTGTTGCTCAATATGAATCCCAGACAGTCTTCTGAAGGACTCACACCTCTCACTGTCAGTCTCTTTGAGTTAGATTGTCTTTCTCCATATAAATTCACTCCTTCAAGATGCCAGTCAGAGCCGGCGCTCTTCAATGCACTGAGTAGTGCAAGTCTCTCAATATTTATAGGCAATCCTCCCTTAAGATCCGGGTCATTCATTCCCCCATTTTGAAGCATACTAAAATCTTCGAGATTCATAATATCTCCCTTTGCCATATATCCTTTTGTAGACTTACCATCTTTCTCAAATATAANTTCAGTCCAAATTCCATCTTTATCATATTCAGATTGACGGCTCTCTACATCAGCAGCATAAGTTAACTCTGCTATTGGTTCGATACCNACGCCACTCTCGATGCTCTTGAAGACGACCGAACGGTCAGCAAACACTTTAGCATTTGGCTCCATCTTATCTGAGCTGTCCCAAAGAGCCAATATTATCGCAACGATAGCCACTATGCCTACTGCTATTCCGCCCCATAGCATCCATTTCTTCTTATTGTCTTGCTCTTCCTCCTCATACTCTGTCAGGGATTCTTGCTCCATCACTTGAGGCTCATCTTCTTTTTGAGTTGGAGAATCTACGACATTGATTACAGCTACTGCCACTCCACATGAAGGACAAAAAGATGAACCCTCCGGCAATTCCGTACCACATTTATGGCAGAAACGATTAGAGCCCTGGGTGGCAGATGACATTACCGTTAGTTCTTGATGAACGTATATTTCCTCATTGCCACCACTCTTGATTTTATACCAACCCATTATCCTATAGATGGTCAATATTACTGCCAATACAAAGATTATTATGCAGGTAAACATCATCAAGACTTTAATAGTACCAACAAGATTTTGCATCTCCTGCGCTACCGACCCTATTCCCTGCAGAGTATTTCCATACTTATCTATAAATCCTGATTGAAATTTCGAGATAGTGGAATAGACTGCAAGGGATATTAATCCAGTACCAAAAATAAGAACTGCCTGAATCCATAACGCGCATGCATAACTGAACTTCAGGTTCTTAGCTCCTTCCCTCGCCTTCTCCGACCAGGTTTCCTCTTTCGAAAGTGAGTTATACTGCACGATGAGAATTATCTCTCCTACTATCATGGCTGCCCATGCCACCAACATTATGGGAAACCCTGAGTCAAAATCTTTGATTTTTTCTGGAGAATAACGAAAGATTAAATAAATGATTAATGCCTCAACGGGCATAATAAATTCTGCTATTATTATGTCTCTTACGTGCATATCAGATTTAATAGACCGCTGGTCTCCTTTCCAAAGGCATATGCCGACGAGATATAAAATGTAAGCAATCCCGGCTACAACTAAGCATCCAATAGACCAATCTAAATAAGATTTCCTTATATACTCAAAATGATCAAAGTCAACTGAGACTTCATAAGGAAGAAATGCGCTCAATAAAATATCGTAGATATTATAGCACAGATATAATAGCAGTGTCGTGGCNATAAGAAACCCTGCCACTTGAACCGTCGTTCCCCAAAATGCTAATCCGGTTGATGTACTCCATCTTACGTTTTTAACGTAATCATTCATGATGTTGATAAAAGAAGCAAGCCTCGTCCCTCGGAAAGCTATTTTTAGAGTTTGGTTTCGGATATACAAAAAGCGTGGGACGATATTCCACCGTATACCTAAACTGAGGCATCGCCAAACGCCTTCCACACGATATACAGTCCGCTCCCACGCCATATCGAATATCGATTTCCCCTTGTCGGGGAGCGGATATACGACAAGCATGAGCGTCTTCGACTGCCATATCCTGTGTGTAAAAATTGGCGATTTTCAGTTTAAGGATAAAGCAAAAACGCTTAATGTAATATGTAAAAAATTCGGGCTGCAACGCAGTCCGACACAAAATTATGAATTTTTTCTCAAATGACAAAAAATTCCACCATTTTTATTCAATTTTTTCATTTTTGGCCCTTCCCCAATTGCACTGAATCATGCATATTCAATGGGAGGGAGGTTTCCTAACCTCCCCGAGCCGGCACCACCAAATTATGCATTATCAGAACGGATATCCGATAGAGAAATGGAAGGAGGAGTCGCGGTGCCAATTGGGCGAGATTAGTGGCCATGGCTTCTCTCCCATTGCCGGATTATGTGCCTTCATGCCAAGGTCGAATCGCAACAAGAAATAATTGAAGTCCATTCGCAAGCCAAGACCATAGGCAGCTGCCAACTGCTTATAAAACTCATTGAATTTGAATACTCCTCCTTGCTGGAATGGATAGTTTCTGATAGTCCAGATGTTTCCAATGTCGATAAAGGCACCCAACTCAAGCACCCAGAAAAGCTTGGCACGATATTCAGCGCTGGTGATCAGCCGNATGTCGCCACACTGATTGATGAAGTCGCTCACTGAGTTACGCCCCGGATATGCACCGGGCCCAAGATTGCGGACCGCCCATCCCCTCACNCCATTCGCACCACCTCCATAGAATCGCTTCTCAAACGGCAACATCTCAGAGTTGCCATACGGCACTCCTATTCCTCCCCCTACTCTAAACGCCACAGAATTCCTCTCATCAAACCGATGGAGTAGCGCATAGTCAGCCTCAAGTTTGAAATACTGCGAATAGTGAATGCCGAAAATCTTATACGGGTCTTCATGAAAATTGCTTCTATGGGCAAATATACTCGAAAGTGCAAATAGCAAATTGCCCGCTATCTCTGCATTTACCCTCACATTGTAGATATCGCGCTGCAGACCTTTCTGCCATGGCGTCGACTCCTGCTTGTTGGAGTGATACCATCGCCAGCCCATCCTCATGATGAAGTGATCTTCATAACTATAGCGAAGAAGGGGATTGTCGGGTGCTATAAGGTCGATGAAGTCGTTGGTCGATGCCGGGAGATAGACGTAGTTGATGTCAATGGGGGTAAAGGTATGTCGATTGTTTTTCCTTGCATCTATCCATTTATAGCTCCAGCCAGCCGTCGATATCACCCTCGTATATTCAGGTCGCTCTTGATAATTCATCGAAAAGTTCATCTCAGTAGANGCCTGTATCCTTCGCCTTATCTTTCTTGAGATTGGAGCTTTGAACTCAGGCATTGAAAGCCCTAAGTCGACCGAATATTCCATATATCTATTGTTGAGCAATCCCTCAAGATTGCCCGAAAGCGACTCATAGCTTCCGCGGAGTTTGCTGGTGAATGTCTCAGAGCCCCTTCCGAGGTTGCGATGAGAATACGTCAACCCCACTGCCACTCCAAGGTCGCCCTCTGAATTTGTGCCTTCGAGCTCCACACTCGCCGTCTGCGACTTTCCGGGAGTNAGCATCACGTAAGCATCCAGCACTCCCTCCTCGCCTATATGCCCCACAGGCACGAAAGAGACATTGATAAACTTCAATATCCCCAGTCTGGAAAAAGCCCTGTANGTACGGTCTACATTCTTTTGCGAAAACACATCTCCCGGGGCAAGATAGCAATTGTCGGCTATCACTGAAGGGCGAAGATAGCGGGAATCNGCATAAAGAATCTCCACGCCATGATAATTCACAGAATCCTTGCCCANTGCCATTGCAGGATTATCCGAATCTATGGCATCTGCATCTGCTATCACAGTCACCTTGCGTATGACATACTTTGAATATAGGTCGATTCTATCCTTTTGTGGTCCTGAAGGATAGTTTACTTTCATCANCANATCCACATCAGTAGAACCCTCCGTAGTGTCTGCCACAAAAGTGATGCACTCTTTCCCGAAGTTATANTAGCCATTATTGCGCAGAGCATCTGCCACCACCGTACGTTGCGCCTCAAGGATATCCTTGGTCAGCGGACGTCCGGGATATGTCAGGAATTTAGATGAGTCAGCCATCACAATATTCCTGACAGCTGAATCAGGAAACTCATATTCCATCTGCGTGATCATCTTCCGCGGGCCGGGAGCAAGATTGTAGGTGAGCTCTATTTTCTTCTTTTTCTCATTCTTGACGGAATCCACAGTGACATCAGCATTAAAATATCCTTTGCTTGCAAGATACTGCATAAGCTGGCTCGCACTGGCCTCCGACAATGNCGGATCATANATCACCGGAGGCTCTCCAAGCTTCCGCATCCATTTGTTCCACCAATTGGTGGAGTCAGTGCCGGCCATATTGTAGAAACCAAGCCTGAACTTGATGCTCCATAGCATCCGGTGGTTGGGAGTCTGCCTCAGATAAGCTTCCATTTCTGTCACATCGAGCTGCTCCTGCTTCCCTACCGAGTCAAGCCGGATATGCACCTTGTCGAGAAGNTAATTCCCATCCGGCACATGCTTGCTCGATGAGCATCCAGCCACGACAATACAAACTATTGCCAGCATCACCATCGACACCGGCATCAAGCCTCTGTATGTTCGCGCTCTGAGTGGAAACATACTGCAAAATTAGGGAATTTTTCTGAATTATAAATCTTCTACATCTTATAAATCTTATTATTTCTGACAAAACCACTAATATTTTTATCCATTTGTCGCGATTTTTCACTAAATTTGCAGTATGGAAGCATTCCCTAATCAAGAAGGGCCNAAAGCCTACACTCTTTCGGAGTTCTCACGCTTCGTGGCATCTGCCATGAGTCGGGAGCCTGTCCTTATGGGTGCCTGGGTGGTGGCGGAAATAAGCGACATGTCGGTCAGAGGCGGACACTGCTATATGACTCTGATTGAAAAAGACCGGTCTGGGACCACTGTAGCACGTATGAGAGCAAACATATGGGCCAACCGATATCTATACATACGCAATAAATTCCTACGGGCCACTGAGAAGGAACTATCCAATGGAATGAAGGTGATGTTTTATGGAGGTGCCACCTATCACTCCAATTATGGCCTTTCATTCAACATCGGAGAAATCGAGCCTTCCTACACTATGGGAGATCTCGAGCGTATCCGTCGTGAGATATTGGCAGCCCTGCAGCGAGAGGGAATACTTGGGCATAACCGAAGCCTGACTTTCTCCGACCCGCCTCGGAAGATAGCCATCATTTCTTCAGCCACAGCTGCAGGATATGGAGATTTTCTCAACCAACTGCAGAATAACTCTGCGGGCGTGGAGTTTAACACCATGCTTTTTCCCGCCATCATGCAGGGCGACCGCACTGCGCAAAGCGTCATGGCGGCTCTTGACCTCGTAGAGCAAACGAGTTCCATCATCCAGTGGGATTGCGTGGTGATAATTCGCGGAGGAGGCGCCACTACCGACATGAATGGCTTCGACGACCTCCAGCTTGCCCGGCGCGTGGCTACTTTCCCCATCCCCGTAGTAGTAGGCATTGGGCACGAGCGCGACCGTTGCGTGCTCGACGAAATCGCCTGCGTCCGATGCAAGACCCCAACTGCCGTGGCTGCTTGGCTCGCCGACACTGCCGGAATGGCTTGGCAAAGAGCTTGCGACCTCACGGCACGCATTGCCAATTTTGCTGCCGAACGCCTTAAAGGAGAGCACATTCGCCTGCAAAGCATCGAGACGATGGTGCCAGCACTTGCAGAGGCGCAACTTAAAAATGCACGTCTGAGGCTTCACAGCATCTCATCGNTTATCCCATCNGCTGCAAGCGATGCCCTCTCTAAAGCCCGCANAANGGTTGAAGCCCTNACTACTACTCTTCGCCTTGNGNCCCAGACACGCATCCAAATCGAAAAGACTCAACTCGACAATCTCGCCAAGCTCATCGATGTCTTAAGCCCCACCTCCACTCTGAAACGTGGCTACACTATCACCAAAATAGGTGGCAAAGCCATCACAGACATCAGTATGGTAAAGCCTGGCGACCAAATCGAAACCATCACAGCAGAAGGCTCCTTCACCTCTACTGCTAAAGAAATTACTCCTGACTCTTCTCGCCAAATTGACAATTTGTCAAATTGANAATTTGTCAGGTCAAATTCTCAAAAAAAATGAAAAAGCTAATCATATTCGATCTTGACGGAACTCTCCTCGACACNATAGCNGACCTCGGCACTGCCTGCAACTATGCCCTNGANGCGAAAGGATACCACAAGCATCCTCTTGCCGCCTATCCTTATATGGTAGGGAATGGGGTGCGCAAACTCATGGAGCGCGCGCAGCCCGATGCCAGTCCCGAAGAAATCGATGAGCTCCTCAGCATCTTCCGCGAATATTACGACGCTCACTGCACCGACCTCACAAAGCCCTACCCGGGAGTGCCGGAAATGCTCCAACAACTCACCGACAATCATATCGCCATCGCGGTAGCCACCAACAAATACGAGTCGGCAGCAAAGAAGATTATCGAGCATTTCTTTCCCGACATCCCTTTTGTCGCCATACTCGGCCAGACAGAAGACCGTCCGACAAAACCGGATCCCAGCATCGACTTTGCAGTGCTTCTCAGCCATCCAACCCCCAAGGCTGAGACTATGCATGTAGGCGACTCTGCAGTAGACATCGAGACCGCTCGCCGCGCTTGCATCGACTCTGTAGGAGTCACGTGGGGATTCCGTCCCATCACAGAACTCCGTAAGGCTTATGCCGACCATATAGTCTGCTCTCCTTCCGATATCGTAAAACTCGCATTCAAAGATGACTGATTCCCTCGAAAATCCCACCACGCCATCCGAACGCCTGACCTTGCGAAAAAGCGCCAAACTGCGCCACCGCACCCTCGTGCAAGATCTCTTCCAGAAGGGAAAATCGGTCTATTCCGGGCCTTTGAGGATCACTTTCCGTCCTATTTCTCAAGAAGAGCTGGAAGCCTCTTTTCGTGTCGGTGTGCCCGACCTTTTGGGTCCGGTGCAGTTCATGATCACAGTGCCTAAGAAGAAACGCCGCCATGCAGTGGATCGCGTGCTGATGCGCCGCCGCATCCGAGAGGCCTTCCGCCTGCAATGGCAGCCGCTGAGAAAGACAATTCAAGACGACCCATCGATACGCACCCTGTCGCTGGCAATCGTCTATATGCACACAGAAAATTCCGATATGGGAAGCATAGCATCGGCAGTGGCATCAGGGCTGGCAAAAATAAGAAAAAAACTATATCCTCAACCCAAAGGGGATGTCATTTGTTAAGAAGAGTAAAAATGAATATCGCCCAGATTCTGCTTACCTCAGTGATTCGCTTCTATCAATATGCGATTTCGCCCCACACTCCGCCAAGTTGCCGCTTTACCCCCACTTGCAGCCAATATGGCATTGAGGCTATCAAGAAGCATGGCGCTCTGAAAGGAGGCTGGCTGACTCTGAAGCGAATAGCCCGCTGCCACCCCTGGGGCGGCTCCGGCTACGACCCCGTTCCTTAAACCCTTAACCCTTGACTCTTAACTCTTCACTCTTATCCCATGGATTTCACACCCATCGTCCGACATATATTTGCTTCACGAGCCCGTCGCACCAAGAAATGGCACGGTCACGTAGAAGACATACAGCGCAAACAACTGATATGGCTGCTCAAGCGGGCAGCTGACACGGAAATAGGGCGCAAATATGGATTTCGCGACATTCTGAATTCTTCTGATCCGGTCG
>WFLX010305168.1_pt1 | contig 13375 bp, 6 predicted proteins | sample 4967041 | NCBI WGS metagenome assembly WFLX01 (sample SAMN12857096, study PRJNA449069) | gut metagenome | isolation source: stool from male and female vole | host: Microtus ochrogaster | place: USA:Florida | collected 2017
TCTCTCTCAATGTCATGAATCCTTTCGGACACTCCGTCCGCATCTATGAGAGTGACCCGAGAAACACCGGCTACTCAGGCTATAGCAAAACCTATAGCTACAATGCAGCCAACAACTTCAGCATCTCTGTCAGCTATCGCTTCGGATCGCTCAATGCCTCAGTAAAGAAAACCAACAAATCTATCAGCAACGACGACGTAGAAAACCGCAAAAACTAATTTCTATTACATAACTGCGTAGCCACTTGGTTCTTGACTCTTGGTTCTTCTTACTTAATCATGCTCTTTTTCTTCTTGGTAGCCGCGATGTATATNATAGAGTAGATGCCGAGTAGTATCGTCATGAATGTCTGTGTGCTCCATGCTACTATTGAGAATGCCGCAGCGTCTGTGTGCCCTACACCATAGAGCATCAGAGCATACATGACAGCTATGTTCCATGGGCCAAGTCCTCCATTGCTTGGGATTGCCATACTGAACGATCCGAATACGAATGCTACCAATCCAGGCAGTAGTCCGTAGGCATATCCAGGATGGGTCAGAAGCTCGCGAGTGAATGGAAATGAAAAGAAGACGAGATAGATTTTAAGATAATAGCATACCCAAATGGCTATGGTCAGGAAGAGATAAGTCCATCTTCCCTTCATAGTGAAGATAACCTTAAATCCTTGCCACATTCTTGAGATGCTCAGATTGAATCCTTTGAAAAATTTAGAGTTCTTATATTTTATGTCGCATAGTATGAAGGCTATCAAAGCCACCCCAAGCCCTGTCCATAATTCCCATTTTGACATCACATTGTCTAAGTCGCGTCCGAAAGAATATTGATCAAAGAAATGCATGAGTGCGGGATGTGCCACTATCAGTGCAAGCACAAGCAGCAGCATTATCATTACAAAGTCGGAGCTCCTGTCGGCAAGATCTGTCCCCACGACTGTAGAAAGTTTAGCCTTTTCTCTCCTTGAGACGTATACACACCTCCACGCCTCGCCCAAGTAGGGTACAAGTAAGTTTATGGCATAAGCTGAGAAAATCGACACGCTCTCAGATGCTACTGACATCCTCGGGATGCCGGCTGCACGCAACTGATATCCCCACCGGATGCCCCTTATAGCGTAAGAGAGCATGGTGAGCAGCATCACGAGCAAGAGCCACCAGTAGTTGCAGTCATGAGCGGTAATGGCCCAAATCTGGTGGAAATTGAGTTTGTGCGACATCCATATGATCATGGCGGCCGAAACGCCAATCGGCACCACAATCTTGAGAATCTTCTCTATTATGTCTTTCTTTGAGCTGCCCGAAGTTGGCGCAGCTTTAGCAGTGGTATCGGTATTTTTGTTTTTCATAAGTGTCGACATCTTTTTATTATTAAAACCGATTCCACCGTAATTTAGTTGACCCCACCCCATAATCTACTGCGTAGCCCCCTTGGTCCTAGGTCCTTGGTTCTTGTCTCTTGGTCCTTGACCCTTAGCCGAAGGCTTAGATATCGTAGAAGCGGTCCATCAAATCCCTCCGATAAGTCTTCGATATCTTTATCTCCGTGATGGTATCGAGTGGAGGTAGTAGCATGACGTCGTTTCCATTGATTATCCCTACGTAGCGGATATTGACGATATATTGCTTGTGAGTGCGCACGAAGTCAGGACCGAATCCAAGGATTGTCTNNGCAGTNGTCTGGCGTTTAAGGATGATACGTTTCAGATTGTAGNAGACACATTCCCAGATCTTCCGGTCAGACATATATCTGANATATACGATGTCAGNAGGATTGACTATCATCTTGGAGTTGGTCACAGAAGTAATAGANAGCAGTCGGGGGCGNTCTGGTTGCAGCACGGATATCGAAGGCACTTGGCCTACAGATGTGTTTCCTTTGATTTGTGTGTTGTCAAGCTGCCTGTATCTCTTGATAATGACGTCGAGTTCGGTAGGATCAAATGGCTTAAGGAGAAAATCAAATACACGTAGCGACAGCGCATCGTGGATGTAGCGCTGATAGCAGGTGTGGAATACTACCTTGGTTTTTTCTGGCAAATTGGTGTTTTCATACCAAACGAGCCCGTTACCTTCGGGAAATTTCATATCGAGGAAGATAAGGTCGGGTTGATGTTGGGCTACAGCACGTTCTCCCTCTTCCAATGTTTCGGCAGTGGCACACAGTTCTATGTCATTTCGTCGGGAGATTTCTTCTGCAAGCAGTTTGATGCTTGGAATGTCATCGTCAATGATGACTGTCTTTATCTTCTTCATTTTGGTTTAGTGATTGATAGCTGGTTTGAGATTGTCGGGTAGTGTAATAGTGGCATTGCAGCCGTCGAGCCCTTCGAATTGGGTGTTGGTGTCTATGTTGAAGTGTATCTGTGCACGGTGGCGATCATTTATAAGGCGGATTGTCTCCATGAGAGCCCTGAGCCCAGTACCTCCTTTCACGGCCTCAGATGGATTCGGTCCGCAATTATTGAAGACGCTCACTGATATTAGGCCAGTATCCATGCGGCTTACCGTGATGTAAAGATGCCTTTCAGTTTCAGGCTGGAGTGTTGTGAAGCCATGTTTGAAAGCATTCTCTACAAGAATCTGAAGCGTCATAGAAGGGAAGTTGAAGTCCGGGTTGATTTTAGGATCTATGTGGCAGACATAATTCAGACTATCCCTTCCGTTATCGCCTATTACCTTGATATAGTCGTCGGTGAATTTCAGTTCCTCGCTGAATGGAATAAGAATTTCAGAGGCCAAAATCTGTTGCTTGCGTATCAGGTCGACGAGTGAATCCAGGTGTGACGGTTTCCCCGTCTTGGCATTATGGAGTTCATGGTTGAGGGCATTGTAGATGAAGTGCGGAGTCACCCGGTTGCGTAGGATTTCCTGACGGAGACTGATTATCTTGTTCATCATCTTAGTCTCTCGTTTTCTGACATTGNNGCGCCTNACTANAAAGAACANCNTCAGTCNCACTATTACNGNNAGNGNGATGGCAATNCCAGTNGTAAGNTCGTNGATATGAGCTTTCTGGCGGTTGTTGCCTGCTTCGAGATTAAGAATGCGATGGTCGCGCTGGTAAATGGCATTTGCTGCGGAAATCTGTTGGCTCAGACGATATGAGCGTAGAGAGTCGTTCAGGTGGTCGTAGCGGCTTCTGTAGGCATAGGCAAGGCGATAGTCTCCTGTCTTGGAGTAAAGATCCTCCATAGCTTTGAGTCGCGCAAGATGCTGCTCCAGTCGGAGAGTATCGGCCTCCGGATTAAGCTTAGCCATATCGAGAGCTTCGGCATAATGCCCAAGAGCGGTCGCGACTCTCATGCGAAGAGTCTGGATATACGACATCACCATTGGGTTGGGTTGCGTCTTTGAGAAATACTCAGATGCTTTGTCAAGCATTTCCTGTGCTTCCTTTGCGCGTCCGGTCCTTATGTACGTGTCTGCAAGATTGACGTCGGTAAACATCGTTTCCCACTCCGCGCCATCGACGGAGTCAAGCATGGCTCTCAGTCGGGTGAATACCTGCTGTGCGCCTTCGTAATCATTTTTATAATATAGGTCGTTGCCGTAACCAGTCATGGTGTTGAACTTGTCAAATTGGTCCATGGATTCAAGTACCTCCATAGATTTATTCCACCATTTGCCACTGTTTTCGAAATCTCGCATGTCGGTGAATACAGAGGCTATGCCGTTGTATAGGGGAATGTAGTGCACCGTCTCAAGCTGGAGAGAATCGGCCACAGAGATGGCCCGATGATAATATAGAGCTGCGCTATCGAGCACCGCTCCCATGCGCAGGGCGTTGGCATAGTTGCTGTAGGCTTGAGGACGGTCTGTGTTGATACCCGATAGCTCCACCTGGTCTACAGCCTTGCGGAAGTATAGTGCTGTCGAGTCAGAATTGAAGTAATACTGGTCGTAGAAAGCTCCTTTGGTTTGGTAAGCCTTAGCGAGAATTCTTGCTTTTGAGGGAAATTGCTTCTGGCGCTCAAGCCAATATATAGCAGAGTCGGATGAAGACAACACTCGGTCTGGATTTCCTTGATAATATGAATTGACACCTTGTTGCACCATGGCCTCGCTCCACATGCAGGAGTCTCCTTTATTGATGGCTTCTTCCTTGAGATTCTCCGTCATAGTCATGGCTTTTGCAATATTGCCATTACGGAGAGTATCGGTTATGTCTGCGATTTCAGAAGGTACAGACATGATGGTTTTCGCTTTTCTGCAAGACAAAAGCGATGTCATAAGAAGGGTGGTTGTCAGGAGGAGTGTCAGCGTACAGTTTATTGTGGTTGACTTCATGGTAGTGGAAAAGGTGATTATGCTTTCTTATTTCAAGTTGCAAATATAATCATTTTTTTGATATTTTTAATGATGCCGGTTTCTGAAATTTATGATTTTATGAAAGTTTTTTATCGTTTCAGTAGCGATTTTTGCCTACTTATATGCTGTTATTGGCTTCTTGGAGGAGAATTTAAAAAATGGCAGTTTTACATATGGAAATATTTTTATACTTTTGCATACCGATAAGATAATGGCTTAGCTCGGTATTGAAATGATTAATTGTTTCAACCACATATAGATATATGCTTAATCATCCTTTTGACTTGCATTATCCAAGGAACGTCGCCCAGGATGGAGGAGACGTTCCTTTTTTACTAAAAAAGCGCAGACCAAAAAACTTGGCCTGCGCTTAAACTCTATTTAATTCTACTTACTTTATAGTCTTAGTAGCCACTTTCTGGCCATTCTCCATAGTGACGACAGTCACCGTTACTCCCTTATGGACTTCGTTGACTGCGTTACCCTGAAGGTCAAAGCTCTGGCTTGCAGTGGCATTTGCCTCTGATATGGCTTTCACACCGGTAGTGCTGACTTCTACAACAGGGCCGAATCCTCCGCGTGCATTTGCCTTGCGAACCTTCAGTCCGTTGCCTTCAGGAAGCTCACCAGCATAAATCTTGCCGTCTACGAGATAAACGTTTCCTTCAGTATTCTCATTGTCTACGTAGGTTGCCTGAGATGCAATGCTTTCTGGGTCCCAATCGGGGAATACCTTGTCAATAGCATATTCTGCTGCCTCTAAGTCAGTAAGAATTGTCTCGTAGCTCTTGTCTCCAGATGAGTGCGTGAAAGTCAGCTTGTTGGACGCAGGTGAGATTCTATTGCCGTTGACGTCCATGGAGTTGTATTCAACAAACTTGTCAGCTGCGCAGTTCATGCCAGTAGTGTTGAATCGTGAAGAAGCAAGTTTTGAGGGCTGATTGATAGTGGTGTTGAGCCATGCCAGACCAGAGTATGTGCCCCATGAACGGCCGAAGTTAAACTGACTGCAGAGTGTCTCGATGGTACAACCGTTCATCACGTATCCGAATTTCTTAGCACCGTTGGGAGCAGCGATTGTAGCATTCTTCGGAGACTCATTGACAAACTTCACTCGGTTGAAGTAGACGTCGCCACCACCACACACATAGTCTACCACACCATGGATCTCGCCATCTTCAAAGTAGAAGTAAGCTGAGCCGTTATTGCTGTAATAGGTGTCCTGATAAGACTCAAGGCTCACGTTCTTGCAGATTGTATTCTTGCCCTTATCCTGAAGAGCCACGGCACGCCCTGCAGCTGCTTTGCCATCGAATGGCATCGCGTTGCGCAGGGTGAGATCCTGCATGTAGAGGTTCTCAGAGCGGTTGAGAATTGTTGCTGTCACGCTGATACCCTCTGCATCGAGCGGAGGATAGTTGAGGATGACAGTCCCTTCCATTGATTCGCCGATGATGGAGATATTCTTGCCGTTGACTGCTGTCAGGGTAGTGGTGCCAAGGTCATAGGTGCCGTTGGGCAGGAAGATCTTCGCTCCGTCTTGTGTAGCGGCTGCCTTAAGGGCGAGTAGGAAGCTTGAGACATCGCCCGCCGGCACTTCATAGTATCCGGCTGCTTCGTTGTATGCTACGAATTCTACCACATTTGAAACTGTAACGTTGTGGGTGTAAGCTCCGTTGGGGAAAGTGATGGTCAACCAGCCTGCAGGACCGTCATACTGGAATGTCTGCTCTGCGCCGTCGCTCTCTCCCTTGACGGGGAACTCTGCCACGACATTACCTGACTCGTCAGTGACTGTGGCAGTGCTTTCACCTGAATATAGGCAGCATCCTACCGACACATAGCATTTGCCGGCTACATTGACTTTGATAGCGCCATTCTGGTTTATGAGCCAGCCATGAGTGTTGTAGTATTTTCCGTCTATTTCGATTGCCTCATGATCTTCTACATAGAAATAGGGTTTAGTGAGGTCGTAGACGTAGCGGGAAGTGCTTGTTGGCTCTTCAATTGCAGTGGCGCGAGCGAAAAGCTCGAGGTCGGTCTGCACTGAAGTGCCTTCAGCAACTTTCTCGGCAGTGGATTTAGTGGATTCAAACCATCCGCGGAATGCCTGACCGGCAGGAACAATGACGTCATTTGCTCCATACTTGTATGTAAGTGCAGCTCCTCCAGCTACTGACTCCTCGCCAAGAAGTGTGCCGTCGGTATTATAATAGGAGATGGTCACGTCAGGAATGAAATCACATGCTTCTACAGAGAGTGAAGGGCAGTAGGAGGGCGTGATGATAGTCAGAACAGCATCGTCATTGCTGTTGTATATCCATGAAGTAGTGCCGTCGCAGTTGCCTCCGCAGGGGAGTGTGGCAAGCACTGTCTCTCCATTCTTGATGGTGGCTCCATGTCCATTGTAGGTGCAGTTGCCGAATGTGATCTTCACTGCTCCGTCTACAGGCACTGTTACTGTAGATGAGTTGTAGCCATGCTGTGCGTCATGGAATGTGCCCTCTACTGTTACTCCTTCGGGAAGTTTGCCGTCGGCAGGTTTCACTACAGTATAAGGGTCGCTGGTGAAGTCAATCTGGAAGTCTGTGAAGTGGCGCTCTTTCGGAACGTATGGATTTACAGTGATGCCATAAAGTCGGAAACCTTTGCCGCAGCTCATGTTAAGCACAACGTCGCCGTTCTCTTTCACTCGAGTTGATACCTTGGAGTCGTCACACTGTTTGCTGATGTTTGATGGCACCATCAGTTCTTTTGTGATATTGTCGGAAGTTACCGTCGCGTCGCCGCCCGCTCCTGAGAAGTCGAGGATAAGTTCGTCGTTGACGCCGCAATCCGGAATGCGGACAGTCATAGAGCCATTCTGGAAACAGTAATTTGCGGAGATGCCATATACTGCGCCCTTGGCTACAGTGAAGTAGACACCTTCAAGTCCGGAAAGTGCACCGCCCGTATTGGAGGGGAGTTCCTGGTTTGTCAGAGCCTTGGCGAGTGAGTAGCGTCCTTTGCTGCTGGAAGCCCAGTAGTCGCAGTTGGTCACTTGGTCAGCGTGGTCACTGCCTTTTGTGAAGTCCCATGAGCGGACTTCCGTCACATGTTCTGCCCATGCTGTCGAGCTGATGAAAAGCATCATCAGCAGCATAAGCATGCTGGAAATTTTTCTCATGATGAGTTAGATTTTAATAAAAACTAAGATAAAATTTATTTATGGAGATTACTAAGGTCAATATAATTCTTTCCGACCGCAAATTTACTAAAAAATAATCTAATATGCAATACCAAAAGCATAGTCAATGGGAGGAGCGACTTGCGTAAGCTTGGGCGTAGCCAATTACAACCGCCTCGAGCCGTCTCACTACCGCGTAGCCCACTTGGTTCTTGACTCTTGGTTCTTGACTCTTAACTCTCATCGGTGTTAAAGAGTGTTAATAAATGCAATAATCTATATTTTTTTTTTAATTTTGCAAGACGAATCTGTAAATAAAGCCTATTAACTTAACATCTAATAACCCTGCGTGTATGAAATTCAGTCAGAAAACACGTTATTGGCTTGCGATGACGCTTGCCATAATCTTTTCAGTCTCGGTCTACGCCCAGAACATCACGGTCACCGGTACGGTGACTGATGACACCGGCGAACCGCTAATCGGAGCCACTATTGTGCAGAAAGGCACCAATAATGGTGTGGCCGCCGATATCGAAGGTAACTACTCCATCTCGGTGCCTTCGAAATCCACTCTCGTATTCTCCTATATCGGATGCGACAGCAAGGAAGTGGCAGTCAATGGCAAGACAAAAATTGACGTCACTCTCAAGTCAAGCTCTACTATGCTCGACGAAGTCGTGGCTATCGGCTATGGCACAGTAAAAAAGAAAGACCTTACTGGTGCTGTCTCATCCGTCTCCGGTGCAGAACTCGCCAAAGTGCCCGCTACTTCTGCAGCAGGCGCCCTCCAAGGTAAGGCCCCAGGTCTTAATATCGTGTCGCAGAGCGGTGCTCCTGGTGCTGGCGTCAATGTGACTATCCGTGGCGGTACATCTCTTACTCAGTCTACGACTCCACTTTACATCGTCGACGGTTTCCCGATGGACAACGCGCTTTCCAACCTTGATGTCAACGACATCGAGACCATCGACGTGCTGAAGGATGCCTCTTCTACTGCCATCTATGGTGCCCGTGGTTCTAACGGTATCGTGGTGATTACCACAAAGTCTGCATCTTCCGGAAAGACCAAGATTGACTATAACGGTTTCGTTTCATTCGACGTGCTTCCCAAGAAGCTCGACGTGATGAACAATGCGCTCAGCTACGCTCAGTATCAGTACGAGCTCATCGCGCTCCGCAACAACTATGGCCTTTTCACCCAGATGTATGACAACAACTTTGACTACGCCAACGACCCAGCCTTCTACACAGGTGTCTACGACCGTATGGCTTCCCTCTATGGCAATTCTTACGCGCTCGATATGCAGGAAGAAGGTTTCGGCGGTTCGGCCGTCACTCAAAACCACAGCGTGTCTGTATCTGGTGGCAACAACAAGACCAAGTATCTTATCTCTTACAACTTTGTGAAGAACGATGGTCTTCTTGCCAACCATGATTATCTTCGCAATTCGCTCCGCGCTAAAATCAACACTGAGCTTTACAAGGGCGTGAAACTCGACTTCTCTGCATTCTTCTATGGCTCTTCTACTCATGGTGGAGGTAAGTTTGATGGTCTCGACGATCTCGTGAAATACCCGATCAATGGCGGAACGATGTTTACTTACGACGAACTCCTGAATACCCAGACTTTAGGACAACTCCGTTCCATGACTTCACTTTATTCTGCTACTAACCAGCTTGTGCAGAATAGAGCGGCTACAAGCTCAAAGCGTGACCGTCGTTTGGAACTCAATGCTGGCGTCACAATTGATTTTCTTAAGAATTTCACTTGGCGCACATCAGGCAACTATGTGACCAAATGGTCAAAATCTACTTCTTTTGCAGGACCTGAAGGTACTGGCTACTTGCTTGACCCCGTGAATACAGGTATGTCAGGCGGCATAAGCCCTTCTGAAGGCTACAACTGGCACATAGCAAACACTCTGACCTACATGAATACCTTCAATGAGAAGCATGATCTCACCGTTATGCTTGGTCAAGAGTATACATATAGCGAAAGCGAAGGCCTTTCACTCAGCCTGAAGAAATTCCCGAATCCTAACCACGGACTCGACTATATCAATACTACTGAAGTGGCTTCCAAATCTACAAGCCATTCACACAACAATATGCTCTCATTCTTCGGTCGTGTTTCTTATACCTACGACAGCCGCTACATTCTTACGGCTACAGTGCGTGGCGACGGTAGCTCAAAGTTTGCCAAGGGCAACAAGTGGGGCTGCTTCCCATCAGTGTCAGGAGCATGGCGTATCTCACAGGAAAAATTCTTCGAGGAGAGCAATGCTGTCAACGTCATCAGCAATCTTAAGCTCCGTGCTGGTTATGGTGTGACCGGTAACAACGGCATCAGCGACAACCTTTACACTACTGCAGTCACTCTCGGATCTTACCCGATGGACAACAATGAGCAGAATCCTTCATTCGTGCTCTCTACTGAACTTGGTAACCCAAAACTTAAATGGGAAACTCTTCACGCTACCAACGTTGGTCTTGACCTCGGACTCCTCAATGGCCGTGTCAACTTAGGTGTAGACTGGTACAACAACCAGATTTCCGATATGCTTATGTCGTCAGTGATTCCATCTACAACCGGCTATTCAAAGCAGATGCAGAATGTCGGCAAGATGCGCAACCGCGGTTGGGAAATCGCTCTCAATACTGTCAACATCACAAATCGTGACTTCCAGTGGACTACAACCCTCAATTTATCATTCAACCGCTCTAAGGTGCTCGCCTTGAACAATAATCTTGACTACAAGCAGTTCACTGCAGGTAGCTCCCTTTCCGGCCAGGTGACTTATTATGCAGTAGTCGGACAAGGTCTCGGAGATATGTATGGCTACAAATATGAAGGTCTCTACACTACAGATGACTTCATCGACAATGGCGATGGTACTTACACTCTGAAAGATGGAGTAGTGAAACCTTTCGGTGGCACTGCACAGCCCGGCGATATGAAGTTTGCAGCTGACAATGGCGACCCTGAGAATCCTCAGTTCACCAAGGAAATGGTAAAGATTGGTAATGGTACTCCGCTCTGTATCGGTGGCTTTGGCAACCAGTTCAACTTCAAGGGCTTTGACCTTAACATCTTTATGAACTTCTCACTTGGCAACGACATCTACAACGCTACTGCACAGGCTTTGAGCCCTTACGGACCTTTCCAGAACACTCTCGATGACTTCGGAAGCAACTTCTATCGTCTCATCGATCCAGTGACAGGACAGAAGGCTACTTCTCTTGAGCGTCTGAAAGCTCTCAACCCTGACGAGAATTCTCGTCTCTGGTCTCTCTCTGAGGGCAACTCTGGAAATATTATCTACCCATCGTCTTACTTCGTGGAAGATGGAAGCTACCTTCGTATATCTCAGCTGACATTGGGCTATACATTCCCATCAAAGTGGATGAGCAAGGCCGGTATCAGCAAGTGCCGTCTCTATTTCACAGCCAACAATCTCTATACCTTTACAAAGTACTCTGGCTATGACCCGAACGTCTCTTCATCCAACGATGACGTCATTTGTACTCCCGGCTTTGACTCTCGAGCATATCCTGCATCACGTAGCTATGTAGTGGGTCTTAACCTTTCGTTCTAACGGCTAATCATTCTTAACGACTATCTCAAATGAAAAAATATAGATTCAATACAGTGCGTTGCTTCATGGCGGCTTTTGCCTTGATCGGCGGCGGATCTATGCTCCTCACTTCCTGCGAGGACACTCTCGATCTCCCTTCCTACACTAAGGATGACACCGACTTCGCTTTCCGCGATGAGAACAATGCCGATCTTTTCGTGCAGGGTATATATGGAAGCCTTGTCCACGAGGAGTTTTATCGCCAGGCAAACACAGGCGAAACTACTACTATCGCAGCTGAAGATGCCTTTGAAGGACAGAAACACTACGTCTCCAATTATGGCTACGATCCTACAGCTCCATACGTTTTCGGTACTACTTATACTGAAGGATATAAGCGCATAGAAGCTTGCAACCTTGCCCTCTACCGCATGCGCCAGATGGAGCAAACTCCAAAGATAAAGGCTCTTATTGCAGAAACTGTCTTTTTGCGTGCCTTCGTCTACTTCAATATCATTCGCCTTTTTGGAGATGTTCCATTTAATACGGAACCTCTCGAAATCCGCGATATCAATTCGGAGGATGTGCTTTATCCTACTCGATATGACCGCGACAAGATATATGACTTCATCATCGATGAGATGGTGGAAACTATAGAAGATCTTCCTTGGCAGAGCGAGGCTGGATATACAGAGCGTCTCACCCGCAANAGTGCATGCGGACTTCTTGCCCGTATCTGTTTGCATGCCGGTGGCTGGTCACTTCGTTGGAATCTTGAGACCAATGACCCTTCTTCTCTTCACATGGCGCGTCGTCCTGATGAAACTCGTATCCGCGAAATCTACGAAATAGCTGACAATGCCCTTAATTCAGTAATCACAAAGGGTGAGAACTCTCTCAATCAGTCAAACAAATCTATGTCTGGATTCCAGAAACTTTTCTACAACTTCTGCCAGCGTAACTTCGGAGAAGTGTCTTCAGAAATAATGTGGAGTATTGCGCGTTTGGGAGATAATGTAGGCAACACTACTCTCGGTGTGTACGTAGGACAGCCAGGCGGTAGCAAGTTTTCAGTTTATGCTGACCGCCGTGCTCTCCAGGTCAAACTTCCGACTTACTATCTCTCGTTTGACGAGTCTGACACACGTCGTGACGTGACATGTTGCAACTATTCTCCTCGATCGCTTGGTGTGACCACTGATGCTGAGGTTGCCAATGCCGGCACTACTTTCTCTTCTGTAGGTTCAGGCAAATATCGCATCCAGTGGCAGGTTGAGCCTAACGCTGCCGCCAAGCGCAATGTCAACATCCCGATGCTCCGCTATGCCGATGTGCTTCTGATGTATGCCGAGACTCAGAACTATCTCCACAATGGTCCGACAGATGCTGCCCGCACAGCCCTGAAGCAGGTGCGCGAACGCGCCGGCATCGGCTCAATGGCTATTCCTGCTGGTTACGATGACTTCCAGGATGCCCTTCTCCAGGAACGCATGTGGGAACTTTCCGATGAGTTCCTTCTCCGTACCGACCTCGTGCGCATGAATCTTCTCGACCGTGAGGTGAGAAAGGCACAACAAGCTATCAAGGATCTCTCAAAGCGAGAAGGTCAGTATGCTGGTGTGCCAACATATCGTCTTTACAAGTTTACTAAAGATGAGAACAAATATGGCACTACATTCCTTACTCTTGACTATATAGATCTCACGGACCCGGATGAAATAGCAGTTGTCGATATCAAGACTATTCCTACCTCAGGGACTAAGCGAGATGAGTTGAATGAGAAACTTAAGCAGATTGCTACTGCTCATGGGAAGGATGGTACTGCTTCTTGGTATGTGACCAATATGTTTATGGCTTGGGATAACGCTTACAACAAAAATGGTCGCATTGCAGGTGGATTCAAGATGGGTAATGATAACAACCAGATTCTTATTGGCAACACTATCGCCCAGAAAGCAACTGGTTATGCGGAAAATAAGAATAAGTTCCCTGATTGGATTGACGGTCCATTTGGACTTTATTTCGGCTATGTGCACAATAAAACGGAGCTTAGTCCGTTTGCTAATCAGGCTGCCGGCCATCCACTCGTCGATAATCCACGTCTTACCCAGCTTCCTGGCTATCCCGGATATTCCGGACTTGCCGAATGATATTGCTAACCAGATTCTTTGGCAGAAGACCCAATCTTCTGCCAAAGAATGACCATATAAACGAATAAAAACATTTTTATAAACTTCATTTACATGAAAAAATCTTTACTTTTCGCCGCTGCTGTCGCATGTGCATGTGCAGCCAACGCTGAAGTCTACAAGTATGATTTCGAATCT
>WFLX010242341.1_pt1 | contig 13368 bp, 11 predicted proteins | sample 4967041 | NCBI WGS metagenome assembly WFLX01 (sample SAMN12857096, study PRJNA449069) | gut metagenome | isolation source: stool from male and female vole | host: Microtus ochrogaster | place: USA:Florida | collected 2017
CAGACAGATTACAATCTGTCTTGTTATAATGGTTAAAAATATTTTAATATATAAAAGATAAAATGCTTCAATAGCAAAAAATAGAATTTTTAAGGTACATTTCTTAACTTAATGACATTGATCAAGCGTGGTGACGTAGGATTTACCTTATTCTGCGCGATCGTTTCGCATACGCATACCCTGACTAAACGTTAACTTCTACTCTTCAATTTCTTTTACCATGTTCAAGAAATCTTCCTTATACTCATCGTTGAGGTCCATACCGTTCAATGTTCTTTTTACATGTTTTAGGGATGAGTCCCCGGCATAACTGCTATCCGATGCCAGAAGGCCGAATTCTGCCACTGCTGCAGCAAACACAAAATCATCTCCCGGCTCACTTACATAATCGGCATAACTGACCGGATACTGTAAAAGGCTACTTTTCTCCTCTGCAGGCTTCTTGTAACGGACACTTAAGGTCAGCCATTCTTCCTCAAGAGCCTTACTGCTCATGTCCTCAGCTCTCAATTCTTCCTTATAATTTTTACTATACCTCAGTTCTTCAATTTCTTCATCCTCCATGCTGCTTAAAGGCTCTCTCAAAATCAGTTCATAAAGAACGGTTATACTGTGTCCAGCACCGATTTCCCCGCCGTCCTTGGTATCATCACGAAAGTCCTTCCGATCCAGCTCACGGTTATGATATCCAATAAGGCGGTAATCAGATACAACAGCCGGATTAAACTCTACCTGCAGCTTCACATCCTTACAAATGGTTAAAAGGACAGCTGTCATTTCTTCCACCAGTACCTTTTTTGCTTCCCTCAGGCTGTCTATGTATGCGTAATTTCCGTTTCCCTTATCCGCAAGGACCTCCATTTTATTATCTTTCAGATTTCCTCCGCCAAAACCAAGCACGGATAAAAAGATGCCTGACTCCTTCTTTTCAGAAATAAACTCTTCCAGTTCCTCCTCCGAAGTAAGTCCAATATTTAAGTCTCCGTCTGTTGCAAGAATAATCCGGTTATTTCCGCCTTCAATAAAGTATTCCTCCGCTAATTCATAAGCAGTTTCCAGTCCCTTGCTTCCATGGGTGCCGCCGGAGGCTTCCAGATTGTTGATGGTTCTTTGAATCTTCTTTGTCTCATCCCCTTCTGCCCCGCGAAGGACAATCCGATCCTCATTGGAATAAGTGACAATAGAAATTCGATCCTTTTCGGTAAGATTTTCCGCCAGCAGGCAAAAAGCCTCCTGCAACAACGGAAGTTTATCCCTGTCTCCCATGGAACCAGACACATCCAGTAAAAACACCAGATTGGAAGGTGGCGCATCTTCATAATCAATTTTTTCCGTTGCGAGACCTATCATCAAAAGGCTTGCTTCCTCATTCCACGGACATTTACTGATCTGCATATTGACGCCAAAAGGTTCGCCTGCTTTCGGCTCCTGATAATCATAGGAAAAATAGTTCAGCAGTTCTTCAATTCTCACAGCTCCCTCAATGTCTCTGATCTCATCCAGTGTGTACCCTTCCTTTACCAACCGCCGCAAATTGCTATAGGAGGCAGTGTCTACATCGGCTGCAAAAGTGGAAAGAGGTTCTGCCAGTACCGAGGAAAAGCCCCTTTCCTGCCATTTACTGTACTCTTCCGTATTCCCCGCCGTTCTTCTTTCTTCCTTTTCCGGCTCCCATACGCCATAACAGCTTTCCGCATAGCTGCCTTCTTCTGCGGCATTTTCATCATCCCATAATCCAGTGTCACTTTCTTCGAGTTCTGCATATACCTTCGATTCTTCCTCAGCGGCACTTGCACTTCCATCATTCATATCCCAATATGGCTCTTCTGTCACATCCTCCGCATGTGCCCCCGAATCTGCAACATCAGCAGGAGCCTCTGCCTCATAATCAACCGCTGTAGTGCTCCGGTCACTTTTGCCACATCCAGAAAAACTTCCCAGAATGAGTGCTGCAGTAATTGTCATTGCCCAAAATTTTTTTACCTGATTCTTTTTCATAAAAAATCCCTCCCCGAAATCTATTTAATATAGATACGGAAAGGGATCTGTTATTTTATGGATTTTTTCAAAAATTTATGCTTTGGGCGCATCCTTGCCGATCCGCATGGTAAGACCGATTCTCTTCTTCGGCACATCTATGGTAAGCACCTGAACCTCCACAATGTCACCCACACTGACCGCCTCTAAGGGGTGCTTGATAAAGCGGTCTGTAATCTGGGATATATGAACCAGTCCGTCCTGATGTACGCCGATATCCACAAAGACACCAAAGTCGATTACGTTGCGGACTGTTCCCTTTAAGATCATACCGGGCTTTAAGTCCTTCATATCAAGGACATCACTGCGCAGGATGGGAGCCGGCATGCTTTCTCTGGGATCCCGTGAGGGCTTTTCTAATTCCTTCAGAATATCCGTCAAGGTAATCTCACCGATTCCAAGCTCCTCCGCCATCAGCTTTTTATCTTTAATCTTTTTCTCAAGGCTGCTTACTGCCTGACCGGAATCAGCCGCTGCTCCTTTTGCGGAAGCTCCTTTGCTCTGATCTGCTTCATCTGACATTAGTGTCACCTGTCCCATTGCCGCCGCGAGCGCCTTGCCCATTGCTGTATTCGTATTTCGGATCACCACCTTCTGCGGTCTGGGTTTCTGATCTTTTTTGACTGTATTAGTCACTTCCTTTTTGACAGCATTCTTACTTGCTGCTGCCTTTTGAGCCTTACGCACATCCTCCATGGTAAGTCCCATCTTATCCAAAAGCTGCATGGCCGCCTGATAGGATTCGGGATGCACACTAGTAGCATCTAACGGATTCTCTCCATCCAAAATACGCAGAAATCCGGCGCACTGTTCATAAGCCTTTGGTCCAAGCTTCGGAACCTTAAGCAGCTGTGCACGGCNTTGGAAGCGTCCGTTCTGCTCCCGATAATCCACAATGTTTTTGGCAANTGCCTTGGAGATACNTGATATGTATTNCAGAAGNGAAGCTGAAGCTGNATTTAGGTCAACTCCCACCTTGTTTACGCAATCTTCTACCACTCCGCCTAATGCCTCTCCCAGCTTTTTCTGATTCATGTCATGCTGATACTGCCCTACACCGATAGACTTGGGATCGATCTTGACAAGCTCTGCCAGAGGATCCTGCAGTCTTCTTGCAATAGATGCCGCACTTCTTTGTCCTACATCAAAATTAGGAAACTCCTCGGTTGCAAGCTTACTTGCGGAATAGACTGACGCTCCGGCCTCGCTGACAATCACATACTGAACCGGTGTANCCAGTTCTTTGATCAGTTCCNCGANCACCTGCTNCGACTNTCTGGAGGCGNTTCCGTTTCCTACACTGATCAGGGAGACTCCATACTTACTAATCAGTCTTTTCAGCTCTTTCTTAGCCTCTTCCACTTTATTCTGAGGCGCAGTCGGATAGATTACCTTGGTATCCAATACCTTACCGGTGGCATCCACCACTGCCAGCTTACAGCCGGTTCGGAAAGCAGGGTCCCATCCCAGAACTACCTTACCTGCAATTGGCGGCTGCATCAAAAGCTGCTCCAGATTCTTTCCAAATACGGAGATTGCGCCATCTTCTGCTTTTTCCGTCAGTTCATTTCGAATCTCCCTCTCAATGGCCGGTGCAATCAGTCGGTCATACGCATCTTTGACGATATCAGTCAGGATCGGTGTGGTATATTCGTTATCTGATGTAATAGTCTTTTTGCATAAGTACTGAAGGATTCTTTCGTCCGGCGCCTCCACCTTAACAGTCAGAAATTTTTCGCTTTCCCCTCTGTTAAGAGCAAGAACCCGGTGACCCGCCGCTTTTTTAAGGGACTCCTCATAAGCATAGTACATCTCGTAAACACTCTGTGCCTTTTCATCCTTTGCTATACTTGTCAGTTTTCCTTCTTCCATCGTAATATTTCGAATATACATACGATAGTCCGCCTCGTCGGAAATCATTTCGGCTATANTATCCATAGCTCCCTGAANAGCTTCNTTTGTNTCCTTTNCTTCTTTCTNTTCTNCTGACATACTTGGCTGCCTCCACTTCCAAAGGTTCCACGGCGTCCTGCTTTAAAATATATTCTGCCAGACCTTCCAATCCCTTTTCTTTTGCCACACTGGCCCTTGTCTTTCTCTTTGGCCGGTAAGGTCTGTAAAGGTCTTCCACCACTACCAGTGTCTCGGCTGCAAGAATTTTTGNCTTTAATTCNTCTGTAAGCTTNCCCTGCTCCTNAANNCTGGATATTACCTGTTCTTTCTTTTCCTCGAGATTACGCAGATAGTTTAACCTCTCATGCAGATTTCGAAGCTGTTCATCGTCCAGCGAACCGGTAGCTTCCTTACGATACCGGGAAATAAAAGNAATAGTATTTCCCTCATCAATCAGCTTAATTGCTGCNTNCACCTGCCACTTTTCAACCTTCAGCTCCTCTTTCAGTTTCAGTACAATGTCCATGCTCTCCATCCTCACAATGTAAAAGTTTAAATGCGAAAAGCAAATGCCCCTTCGGGCGCGCTTGCTTTTCACTGGCATGATATATTATAGAGGATGAGGTGCCTGATTTTCAAGAAAGATTTGTATTATTGAGAAGAAAGTGGTAAGAATTATAATTATTTTTCAAATCCGTTGATTTTATGGGCTTTTTTCATTTCATTCTTTACTCTTGTTACATCTACATGATTATAAATATCCATCGTTATAGCTATGCTGGAATGTCCCAACTAATTTTGTTTAACTCTTGCGACCTGCCATCAAATATGCTATATTATAGATATGAAAAAGGAACAACCGCCCACAAAGTGGTTGACCTCCGTAAGCAGTTATAAACCTACCCCGGCCGCCAAGCACAAGGTAGGTTTATTTATTTTCGCTTGTTATTCCTATCTATATAGGCAAGCAATGCGACTAGAAATGAACCACCCAAAAATAACAGGCTTAAAGCTTCATATGTATCCATCCGCACCACCTCCCCTCTTCTTCAAGTTTAGGGAGGCTTACCACCTTGCAACACGGTTGTTCCAAGCATTAATATACCACAACCTCCATGATTCCACAATATACGCCTTCATAATTTTATCATTATAACATTTCAAAAATTAACTTTATTCTGTTATTTATTGTAGTTATTGTGTTTTAAATCCAGTAACTACACTATATTCCCCATTCATCTTTCACAGCCTGTGGTTCGAACTCGCCTTTTCTGTCTCTGGGGATATCGAGATCGATCTCCCCAAGGGATGAAGTGACTGTCTTTTTACTGTAGCCGTTGCGGCTGTCATCTGTTACCTGCATTTAGTTTATACAAAATTTTTTTACAGTCTCGCCCCAATGGTTAGTGCTTCTTTTTTACCCTTAATCAAAATTTATCTTCAATTAGCTTTTCAAATTCTTCCACGGACATCAAAATCTTTCGGGGTTTAGTTCCTCCTTCTTCCCCAACTACTCCTAATTGACATAGTTCGTCCATGATTCTTGCAGCACGGTTAAAGCCGATCTTGAATATTCTTTGTATCATGCCGATTGATGCCTTATCTTTTTCAATAATAAATTTTCCGGCTTCTATCGTATATTGATCGAATTCAATATAGCTTTCATTTTTCTGTTCAATATTAGCCTTGTATGTCTCCATAGATATTAACTGATTTTTCAAAAAATCTACTACATTCAAAATCTCATCATCAGATACATTTGCCCCTTGAATACGAATTGGTTTCATACAGCCTTGAGGTTTAAACAGCATATCGCCGTTTCCCATAAGGTGTTCTGCACCTTTTTCATCCAAAATAATCCTTGAATCCATTGCAGAGACTACATGAAAAGCAACTCGGCTTGGCATATTTGTTTTTATCAATCCTGTAAACACATCTGTTGACGGTCTTTGAGTGGCAATAACAAGATGTATTCCTGTTGCTCTTGATATTTGTGCTATTCTCACTATTAATTGCTCTGCTTCTCCTCTATGCAATGCCATCAAATCAGACAGGTCATCTATGATAACTAATATCCGCGGCATTTTACATAGTACTCTGTCAGATTTATTGTATCCTTCTATATCTCTTACACCAAAATCCGAAAATTTCCAATACCTATCCTTTACTTCTGCCCTAACCCATTCTAATACAGCCAAAGATTTTGAGGCATCTGTTACCACCGGAATGAGTAAGTGAGGTATTCCATTAAAAATATTTAAACTTGCTCCTTTTGTATCTACCATGATAAGTTTTACATCATCTGGGTGTGCCTTGTACAAGATACTCATAATTAAGCTACTTATAAAAATCGTCTTTCCTGAACCTGTTGCTCCTGCAACTAACAAATGCGGCATTTTAGCTATATCTGCAACTACAGTCTTCCCTAAAATATCTTTTCCTACCGCACATGCCAAATAAGCCGGAAACTCTTTAAATTCTTTCGACTCTATTATTTCCCGCAACATAACGACTGGACTTTCTTTATTAGCAATATCAATTCCTATTGCCGCCTTACCGGGTATGGGAGCTTCTATATGAATAGCGGTTGTATTTACAGCCAATTTTATTTCATTTTCTCGCCTTGTGATTTCTCTTATCCTAACTCCCAATTCCGGTACAATTTCATACCTCGTAAATCTCGTTCCCGCATTAATACCAGAAATCCGTGCCCTAATCCCAAAATCCAAAAATGTTTGTTGTATTTTTATTGCATTTGCTCTTATTTCTTCTATATTTACATTGTTAAGTTTTCTCTTTTCAAGTAACGATATTGGTGGAAAACGATATACTATATTTGTGCCCTGGTCATTCATTATTTTCTCTTCCTGCATAATAGATAACCCATTTTAACACAAACGAAAATATAATTCGACAAAATATTTATTGCGAAATCCGCAGTCATTATTACAACTATATACATATCTTATATTGTTAATATTTTATGCCAATTTTTATGACAAACTAAAGTAAATAGACGCATAAAGACAAAACTAAGTTGTATTATTGAGAAGAAAGTGGTAAGATAATCCTACAAACAGTAGTATAAATTTGGAAAGTGATCATTATGGACTATAATAATCAAAATAATTACAGACCGCCTCAAAATTATCGTAATCCAGGCATGACATTTGCGACTATTTCCATGGTCTTGGGACTAGGCAGTATCTTTACCTTGTTTACGATTTATCTGCCGATCATCTTGGGTAGTCTCTCAATCATTTTTGCTATTTTATCCACAAGTGCCGGTCAGAAAGCTCTTGCCGCTGCTAAGGTTGGAATCTGCACTGCAATCGGCAGTATGGCACTGGCGGCTGTGTTAATGTGCATGATCATGGGTATGTTTTTGAGCGTTAGTCGTGAAGATCTGATCCAATTCGGACAACAGACGGATCAGATGATTGAAGATTTGACAGGAGTTCAATCTGAAGATTTAGGGGGCCAATCTTATGAAGATATCATGAAAAGCTTTGCTGATGCAATGGGGAAGTAAGGAGTGAATAAATTATGAGCAGTATGATTACAGGAAATTATAATTACATGAATCCATATACAGCAGGCACCGGATATACTTCGTCCTCCTCTGCAGCTTCGGAAACCGGAAAGCCGATAATGAATCCAGGTGAATCCACAAAGGTATCTCCCGGACGCAAATCCTCTCCGGCCGAATGTGAAACCTGCAAGAACCGTAAATATCAGGATGGTTCCGATGAGATGGTTTCTTTCAAATCTGCTGCACATATATCGCCTCAGGCTTCTGCTTCCAAAGTGCGCGCTCACGAACAGGAGCATGTTAATAATGCCTATTCCAAGGCAGCAAAAGCAGGCGGTAAAGTGCTTGCTGCCACCGTTACTATGAAAACAGCCATCTGCCCCGAATGTGGCAGCAGCTATGTAGCAGGCGGAACCACGGCCACCAAGATCCAATATCCCAACGAGAGCAATCCTTATACTAAGAACCGCAAATCTGCGGATGCGGTTTCTCTAATCGGACAAAATCTGGATATGGCCGTATAAATATCCTTTACTTGTTAGGAGTTTTAATAATGAATGAATATTCATCTTCATCCGCATTGAAAGCTTTGTCCAAAGGACAGTTATTCGGAAATTACGGAACCGTAATCGGCATTTTTCTTATTCATATACTTTGTACGCTTCCGCTTAACTTTATAATTTCCCCTATTTCAAACGTCAGCATGGAATTGTATTATGCCCTTGTACTTCTGGTCGATTTGTTTAGTGGATTTTTTATCGCCGGTGAAGCGCTTGTTTATTTAAAAATTGCATGTCATGAACGTCCTTCTATCGGTGATTTGTTTTACTATTTTCAAGGTCCCTATACGGAAAAAGGAACAAAGGTGGTCCGTATCCAACTTGTTTTGTCAGCTGTATCAGTATTTTGCACCATGCCATATACCTATGTCGGGCTTGCGCTACAAAAAGAAATGATTGACCATCTGACTACTGATCCTGCTTCGATGGAACTGCCTTTTAATCCGCTCCTTTTCCTTGTCTATGCAATCCTCTTAGTGACAGGGTGTTTTATTCAAATTTTTGTCCAGATTCTTTTATCACAGGTTTATTACCTGATGCTGGATTTCCCTGAATATTCCGGACCTGAGCTATTACGGCTGGCACCGAAGCTGATCAAAGGACACAAGGCAAGATTATTTTATATTATGATCAGTTTCTTTCCTTTAACTTTACTATGCGCGTTTTCATGCGGTATCGGATATTTATGGATTTATCCATATATGCAGACCACATATGCCAATTTTTATCTGGATTTGGTACAAAAGCGCAAACCTGACGGTTTATCATCGTAATGAAAAGAGTCGTCAATCTGACGACTCTTTTGTATTAATCCATTTTAAATAAGCATTGATAAAGGGATCCAGCGCTCCATCCATAACTGCGTCCACATTTCCTGTTTCCGCATTTGTTCTATGATCCTTCACCATTGTATACGGTTGCATTACATAAGAACGAATCTGATTGCCCCAGCCGATTTCCTTCACTTCTCCGCGAATATCGGAAAGCTTCTCTGCATTTGCCTCCTTTTTCAGCATATAAAGCTTTGCTTTCAGCATCTGCATTGCCTTATCCTTATTTTGAAACTGTGACCGTTCATTCTGGCACTGTACCACAATTCCGGTAGGAAGATGGGTGATTCGGATTGCCGATGAAGTCTTATTAATGTGCTGTCCACCTGCACCGCTACTTCGGTAGGTATCGATTCGAAGCTCATCTTCATTGATCTCCACGTCCACGTCTTCCTCAATATCCGGCATAACATCCAGCGAGACAAAAGATGTCTGCCGTTTGCCCTGCGCATTAAAAGGCGAAATACGCACCAGACGATGCACGCCCTTTTCGGATTTCAAATATCCATAGGCATTGGTCCCGTTGACCTGAAAAGTCACTGACTTGATTCCTGCCTCATCACCATCCAGATAATCCAGTATTTCCACAGAAAATCCTTTTCTCTCCGCCCACCGTGTATACATACGGTACAGCATGGAACACCAGTCACAGCTTTCTGTCCCTCCTGCGCCCGCATTCAGCTTTAAGATCGCGTTATCACCGTCGTATTCCTCGGACAAAAGGGTATTGATACGGATTTCTTCGTAAACAGCTATAAATTCATCCAGTTCCTGTCTGATCTCTGCTGCCAGCTGGGCATCCTCTTCCTCATATCCCATCTCAATCAGCGTCTCAATATCCTCATACTGGCTTTCAAGTCCCTCGATAGTTTCGACAACATCTTTTAAATTCTTCAGTTCTTTCATTTTCTGGTTAGAGCGGTCCGGATCATCCCAAAAGCCGGGTGCCTCCATCTCTCTTTCCAGTTCCTCAATCTTCTTTGACTTATTTGCTAAGTCAAAGTGAATCCCTCACTTCCGCTAAAGGGCTTTTGTAAGTCTGAAGCTCAGACTTCATCTGGTCTAATTCAACCACCTTGCGTCACCTCTTTCTATTTCTATTTTCTACCGCAGCACTGTTTATACTTTTTCCCGCTGCCACAAGGACAAGGATCATTAGGATAAACCTTGGCTACGTCTCTTTTCACTGGCGCTTTTGCAACAGAATCATCCTTATTCGTTCCCGTCACCTTGGCTACCTGTTCTCTTTCTACCTTCTGTTCCACTCTTACATGGAACAGGAGTCTTACGGTCTCTTCCCTGATATTCTGGGTCATTTCATCGAACATCTCGTATCCGCTCAGCTTATATTCCACCAAAGGATCCCTCTGACCGTATGCCTGCAGTCCCACACCCTGACGAAGCTGATCCATATCATCAATATGATCCATCCACTTCCTGTCAATGATCTTCAGCAGAATCACACGCTCCAGCTCACGAATTGCTTCCGGCTCTGGAAACTCTGCTTCCTTTGCCTCATAAAGCTTGACTGCTTCTTCTTTCAGCTGCTGTTTCAGGGCATTTTTCTTTGGTGTGTTAATGCGCCCTCTATTCACCGGTTTCAAGGGAATGGTAGGAAGCAGCAGCGTATTTAATTCTTTCAGATTCCAATCATCATAATCCGTATCGTCTCCAATCACAATATCAACAGCATTTTCCGTAATATCCGTGATCATTTTATAGATAGCATCCCGCATGCTCTCACCGTCTAATACCCGGCGTCTTTCTTCATATATGATCTCTCTCTGCTCATTCATTACCTGATCATATTCAAGAAGGTTTTTACGAATACCAAAGTTATTATTTTCTATCTTCTTCTGTGCCGATTCAATGGCATTGGTAAGCGCTTTATGCTCGATTTCCTGCCCCTCTGGAATACCGAGAGCATTAAACATGCCGATCAGCCGCTCGGAACCAAACAAACGCATCAGGTCATCTTCCAAGGAAATATAAAATTTGGATTCACCGGGGTCTCCCTGACGTCCGCTTCGTCCGCGGAGCTGGTTATCAATACGTCTTGACTCATGCCGCTCCGTACCAATAATCTTTAGACCGCCTGCCTTTCTTGCATCATCATCCAGCTTAATATCCGTACCACGTCCTGCCATGTTGGTAGCGATAGTCACTGCTCCGTGGACACCTGCGTCTGCCACGATCTCCGCCTCAAGTTCATGAAACTTCGCATTTAAGACCTTATGCTGAATGCCGCGTTTGGTCAGCATTTTACTTAATTCCTCAGATGCTTCAATGGTAATGGTACCTACCAGCACTGGCTGTCCTTTTTCATGAGCCTCTTTTACCGCATCTACAATGGCATTTAACTTTTCCTTCCGGGTCTTATATACCGCATCATGAAGATCCACCCTGGCTACCGGTTTATTGGTAGGAATTTCAATAACATCCATTCCATAAATATCACGGAATTCCTTTTCTTCCGTAAGGGCGGTACCGGTCATACCGGCTTTCTTTTCAAATTTATTGAAGAAGTTCTGGAAAGTAATGGTTGCAAGCGTTTTGCTTTCCCTCTTGACCTTCACATGCTCTTTTGCTTCAATCGCCTGATGAAGTCCGTCAGAATAACGGCGTCCCGGCATGATACGTCCGGTAAATTCATCTACGATCAGTACCTGATCATCCTTAACCACATAATCCTGATCACGGAACATCAGATTGTGGGCACGCAGTGCCAAAATAATATTGTGCTGAATTTCTATATTTTCCGGATCTGCCAGATTCTCTATCTGGAAAAATTTTTCAACCTTATCCACACCCTGGGCGGTAAGGTTTACCACTTTGTCTTTTTCATTGACAATAAAATCTCCGGTTTCTTCCCGCTCTATACCCATAATGGCATCCATCTTGGAAAGATCCGCCATATCCTCGCCACGCTTCATCTGTCTGGCAAGAATATCACATACTTCATAAAGCTTGGTCGATTTGCCGCTCTGTCCGGATATGATAAGGGGTGTTCTTGCCTCATCAATCAAAACAGAGTCCACCTCATCAATGATCGCATAATGAAGATCCCGCAGCACAAGCTGTGCCTTATAGATAACCATATTGTCACGAAGGTAATCAAATCCCAATTCATTATTGGTGACGTAGGTAATATCGCATCCATAAGCTTCCCGTCTTTCTTCCGGCTTCATGCTGTTTAAAACAACGCCTACCGTAAGTCCCAAGAACTCATGAACCTGTCCCATCCACTCAGCATCACGCTTTGCCAGATAGTCATTGACCGTTACGACATGTACGCCTTTTCCTTCCAGAGCATTTAAATATGCCGGCAAAAGACAGGTCTGAGTTTTTCCTTCACCAGTCTTCATCTCTGCAATACGCCCTTGATGGAGAATGATTCCACCGATAAGCTGTACACGGTAATGCTCCGTGTGAAGAACTCTTCTTGCCGCCTCTCTTACTACTGCAAAGGCGTCTACCAGCAGATCATCCAGTGTCTCTCCCTCTGTCAAACGCTTTTTAAATTCATCTGTCTTTGCTCTGAGCTCTCCGTCGGAAAGCTCCATCATAGCGGGCCGAAGGTCTTCAATTGCCTGTACCATTCCTTCAATACGCTTCAATTCCCTTTCGCTATGTGTTCCGAATATCTTTTGGACGAGATTCATATTAATACCATGCCTTTCTCATCGGTGCCGTTTTATCAAACAANGAATGACTCTCTNNCAGCNATTCTTATGTTAAGAAAAGCACCTCCATCACAAAAAACTGCAAATTTTATTGTNACAGATTTGCCTGTTTTATTCAACNATTCNANTNAGCCATTTTTAATGCTTCCTTTTTTAGTAACCGGTATTCCAATCTGGTTTTCATTTTCCCTTGATGCCATTCCCAATCCACGTGTTCAGCTTCTTTAATCAGACCACATTTTTGCATCACCCTCTCTGANCCAACGTTTTCAGCAAGACAGCCTGTAGTAATCCGATATACATTATTTTCAAGAAAAGCAAATTCTATAACTTTCTGAAACGCTTCTGTTACATATCCATGATTCCAAAACTGCGGAAATGTAAAATATCCGGCACCGACCAGTTTTCCAACCGGTGTATTATCATTAACCGTATATCCGATGCTGCCAACCTGTTCATGTGAGTCTTTCAATTCTATATGCAGAAAATAAAATTTTCTATCATTACTTTTTTGATCCTGTAATACATTCGCGAACTCTGCATCTGATTCCTGCCTCGAAAAGAGCTGTATGTCCTGCAGATAATACATTGTCTTTGGATCACTTTTCAGCTTAAAGTATGCTGCTTTATCACTTTCTTCATAGTCTCGCAATATAAGACGTTTGGTTTCTAATCGCATTTTATCTCCTCAATTTATGATCTGGCAAACTGGAAGCATGACGTATTAAATAAAGTTTCAATTCTTATTTGCTCCCTTAATTAAATGCAAAATTATAATAGTTAACTTACTTTATAAGGTTGACGCCACTGAATAAAATACGTGGCGGCAACCT
>WFLX010016657.1_pt1 | contig 13367 bp, 11 predicted proteins | sample 4967041 | NCBI WGS metagenome assembly WFLX01 (sample SAMN12857096, study PRJNA449069) | gut metagenome | isolation source: stool from male and female vole | host: Microtus ochrogaster | place: USA:Florida | collected 2017
GGACCTGGCCGTCAGGGATGCCGAGTGTCTCGCGGCAATAACGTGCGAAGACATCGCCGTCGTGGGCAGCTGAGGTCACAGTGGGTACATTGCCATAGTTCTCGTTGGCAATGATGAGAGCCATAGTGTTGGTGTTGGTCTGCTTGTTGGAGGGGATATTCTTGTCAACATCACTTTCAAGAGTGATGGTAGTGGTCTTCCCTGCTTTGGCAGTATTGTTGCCCGGTGTAGGCTTGGGCTGATTTACAGCTACAAGTTTCTGGAGGTCTACTTGCACCACCGGGGGCTCATAAGCGAGAGCAGCATTGGCATTGTAGGTGTAGTCCTTACCGTTAGGGCTGTGGAAGGTGATGGTCGAGATGGCAATATTGTCATCCTGAATGAAGAATTTAGCATTGCGAATCTGCACCTTCTCCCAAGTGTTTTTGAATACTTCCGCCTCCTTATTCTTCAAAGGCACCTTGATGTAGACAGGACCGAAGTCTGAAGTAATGGCATAGGTTTCATTCTCAACATCGTAGGGCTGAAGCTTAAGCTCGGAAATCATAAGATGACTTGCATAGTCCTTGAGATACTTNTCCTCNGTNATNGCGCTGAGGCGTTTCTGCTCCTTACGGATGTTTTCGGGAGCGATACGCTTAGTGTAGTCTTCAACTTTCTCAAATTCGCCACGCTGTGCCCATTTTGTTATCTCCTCAGTCACGTATGCCTGGGCATAATCCTGGTAGGAGGGTATGTTGCGGCTTCCGGCTGCCTTCTGACCACCTTGCGGATCGCCCATTATGACAGGCATATCGTTCATAGCCACAGGTGAAGCGCCGAGCGCCGAGAGCTGCACGTTGGCAGCATCTACTTTCGACTTGTTGCCAAGCACGGCATATGCCGATGCCATAGCTTTAAGATACTTCGTGTTGTTGGGNTCGTTCTGCGAAAGTTCCTCATATTTCTCAGCTGCACTTGAGAAGTAGGCGTTGCTCTGTCGGCGACTCTTAGCCGCATCTTTCTCAGCAGTGGCAGTGATGCTCTCGTTGTAGTGNGCGGTGCCGAGGTTATAGTAGCAACGTGCAATCGATTCGTTGATCGAAAGACTGTTGGGGCGCATCTCGTCGAGCTGCATATAGATGTCGAGGGCNGGACGATACTCGCGGTTGTCTTCGTATACCTGTGCCTGGAGATTGAGGAATTTCTCATCGTTGGGCTTGAAGGTGAGAGCACGNTCCACAAGTGGACCAATCAGGTCGCGGCGGTGTGCATCGAGACATAGCTGCATAGCTATGGTGAGGAGNTGGAAATTGGCAGGATATTCGTTGGCAGCGTTCACGACGGCTTCAAGGCCGCGTGTGGGCTGCTGTGTCTGCATAAGCGACTGGCCATAGAAGAGCGCTACACTTTCGCGGTTCTTCTTGTCGTCGGTGGCGAGGTATGTCTCAAAATACTTAATTGCATTCTCGATGTCGCCGGCGTTGTATGAGCCGGAAGCGGCAACATATACAAGAGCCGGGTAAAGCTCGGCATCGCGACGGAATTCGGCGGTTGCCATCTGAGGCATAAGCTGAGTATCCACATATGCCTTAGCAAAACGGGTCATATTCTGGCTATCCCCTTTAGTGGAGTAGTTGACCGCAGCGCGTGCCATTGTATTATTGAGATCGAGAAGAATACCTCGAAGCTGGTCGGTCTCTTCCTCGGCTAAACTTTCCAGGGCAATGGCTGCGGAAGCAGCGAGGTAGGCGTTATATGCGGTTTCGTAANCATCTTCATCGGGNGCCCNGTCGAGCTGCATAGTGCGTATGCTCTTATAANGGTTTACGGCATTCTNCANCGATGCCCCTTNAGCTGCNGGGGANGCAACTGCTTCTTGAGCTACAGGATCCTGAGCCACAGCCACAACGGTGGCAGCTGTGCCAAGAAGCATAAAGGCTGAAAGAGCAGCCGCAGTCTTACTGAATTTCAGACGGGCTAACAAGGAGAAAACAGATAGTGTCTTTTTAATCATATTATAAATTTGGAGGGACGCGATATACATTTAAAGATATATATCGCGTCCGGAATTTTAAATTATTAAACAGGGCTGAAGAGCCATGGGTGATGATCAGAATACATCGACAAATACGAAGTTGGCGGTGATGCGACGGAACTCGCTACCCTTACCCTCGGATACATCCACTTTGAATGTATAGTCGGTGTCCATCTTGTCAAGGTTATTCACATTGTTTTCAAGATAATTCTTCACACCCTCTGCGCGGAGGAACGCAAGCTGGCGGTTCTCTTTCACGCCGTCTGCTTGTGTCACTGTGATAGCGGTGAGGTCGCCATTCTCATAGATAGGCTCATCAACGAAGTCGCCGTATACACCGCTGTAGGGGATTGTGCGGATGATGGGAGTAGCATCAGCTGTGCCCGAGATGGTCACTTTCAGCTTCTTTCCCTCTTTAATATACTGTGCGAAGTCGCCTTCGAAGGCCTCCTCCACAATCTTAAGCATTGCGCTTGCTGCGCCTGACTCCTCTGCGATGTATTTGCCCGGAGGGAAGTCCTCGGTAGCTGAGAAATCGGGGTCAACCTGATAAGTGAAGTTCACCTCATAGTTGAGGATCTTGTCGCCGTTGGCGTTGTAGTCGGGCACCACCTTTGAGTCAACCTGGATATTGGTGTGGTTGGAGATGAGATCGTTGTGTTTTGCCTCTTCCACTACCTTCGCACGAAGCTCCTGGAGACGAAGCTCCTCCATCTGCTGCTGTTGCAGGATTTCGAGTGATACCACGTTGTCGTCGCTGCCCATGAAGTCCATGCTTGTACGGTTGAGGTTGTTGTACTCGTAGGTCTTTCCGTCAGCCTTATTGAANACCTTTGCGTAGATAATCTCGAAGGTATCGTCGGGGAGGACGCCATACTGCACATCTGAGAGAAGAAGGTCGCCTGCATCGTGGAANGAGGTGACATNGCTTTCAGGCACAGNGAGATAAATGGTAGGCATCTCGGAGAATGAGATGGCAAGCACCTGGTTTGTACGGTCATAGTTTCCGAGCGACATTGTTTGCCCGGCAAGGAGATTTCCTGCGAGCTGGGTAGAAATTGCGTCCTCGAAAAGACGGCGCTGCTTGGCACGGGTCTCGTCGTTTACACGGAGACGATAGTCTTCCATNGACTCGCCGGGCATCATCTTCAACCATTCAGCCATCATCTGGTCAACCTCGTCGTTGATCAGTTTCACATAGTGAGGTTCGAGGTTGGTCAAGCGTTTTGCNCCGATAGCATCTGCNGTTGTGTAGNNCNNGGATGGGGNTNNCGTCTGTGNCNCGGATGAATGTCACGTCGTTGACCATAGCTGTCTCCACAGGGAGAGTGTTGCGGTCGGCAGGACGCACAAGGTTGATCAGCTCGATAGTGTTCGGAGAGGTGGCTACTGCCATATACTTGCCGTCGTTGTTGAATGTGCAGGCAATTGCTTCGCCGAGATCATCGATGTCATTCTTTATGTTGAATGTACGGGTGTCGTAGAGGGTGAGAGCGCCGTCAGATGTGAGCACAGCGAGTTCCGTAGTGCCGTTGTTGAAAACGATATCGTTGACGTCAACTCCATACGTCCAGTCGCGGCGTTCCTTCTTCTCCTCGAAGTTATAAACCACTACACGGTCGCCGGCTGCAATGACAAGGAAATAGCCATTGTCGCTGATCACCATCTGAGTGGGTGCGAAAGGCAATTCCATCTGGTCAAGGAGAGTCATTTTGCGAGGGTCGAAGATGTAGAGGCCCTTATCTGTGGCTATGGCAATTCTACGTCCGTCGGCAGTGAATGCTATAGCTGAAGGCTGTCCATATTTCTTGGTGTCAAATTCAGCAAGCTGTTTGTCGGCATCCAAAGTAGAGTAAAGTAGAGCGTTTTTCTTTCCTTTCTTATCGGTCTCGATTATACCGAAGCTGATGCCGGTAGGATTCACCTGTATTCCGTTGATGACTTTCTTAGTGTTGTAGAGCTGATCGCCACGCATTGTGGCTACTGCATTGGGAGTAAGAGGGAACACTACGGTGTTGTATGTGCCTAACTCTACGGGGGTCCCTTTCTGCTTGAATTTGTACTCTGTCTTTTGAGGGGTCGTGTTTTCCTGTGTGGCATCTTGTGCATAGGTGCTGATGCCGGTGAGGCAGGCAGGAACCATCAGGAGAGAGAAAGCTAAAGTGCGTAAACTGATTGACATTAGGTAAAATATAATTATGTAAGTATTATTAGTGACAATTAAGATACACTCTTGTTCCGGTGTCTGTTAATGATTAAAATGTGGATAGAATTGTATTACTTCAGATAGTCCGGAAGTGACCGTTCGGGTTAATTTTAAGTATAGCTTATTGTTCTACGGGGTCGTTGGCATATGTGCGTATCTGGGCACCATACTTGCCGGCGAGTTCACTCTCTTTGAGGGCAGCCTCAAGAGCCTGTTCACGAGCGATGCGAGCTTTGGATTCGTTGACGATGAAGAAAGACTGAATTTCGTAAGTGCCGTCGCCATTGTCTTTGATTACAGAGTAGCTGGGCTCAAGAGCGTGCTTCACTTTCTGCTCAATGAGGCGCTCATAAGCGGCATAGAATTTTTCAAATTCACCTTCGGCTGAAGAGCCATCGGCAAAGTCATCGCTCACTACGCGACCTTTTACGGTGCTGCCGGCTTTCTGTGCATATTTAAGTGTAGCGTTGTTGAGCGCCATCTGCTCACCGAGATTCTTTGACTTGGTTCTGGTGGAGATTCCGTCAAATACGGTGGCGTTGTCGCCAAGTTCGTTAAGCTTGCTATAATGACGTATAAGAGCTACTTCCATAGTGCGGCTACCCATGATCTCGTAACCTTTCTTCTGGTATTCTTTCATTTTCTCTTTTACCTCTTTCTTCTGGGCTTTTTCGGTCATTTTGCTGTAATTCTGGCCAAAAGCAGGCGCAAGAAAACAAAGCGCCATAATTAGAGTCAAAATCTTTTTCATACTATCAGGTAGTTGTTAAGTTTGATTATTAAGTTACTATTCATTCATACTATGGCTGCGTATGCCGTGGTGAAAAATGGCACCGGCAGTTAGGGAGTGATTATTGTGATAATCATTTATCTCGCAAAATTACTTAAAATAACGATTAGACCAAAGAAAAAAGTATATTTTGTAAGTAAATTAGGGTAATATTAAGTGATTTTATGGAAAATGCAGATTCAAAAAATCCCGTATGAGGAGCCTCATACGGGATTTTGGTAAGTGTGGAGTTAGTGGTTGATACTATGGCAAGTGGGTGTTTTTTCAGAACTTGTCGAAGAATTTGTGGGAGAGATTCTTGCGTATTTTCAGACGCTCTTCTTTCGAAATATCCGAGTTGCTCATCTCGGCTTCCACACGTCTGCGTTCGTGATCCGAAAGTCTGTCGGCGAAGGTATCCCACATCGCGCTCGTACCCTTTGCGTTGGCATTGAAAGCCATGGCATTGTCGATGTTCAGACTTTTCGATATGGCATCAACGTCGATGTTTGCCCCTATGAAGTTGAAAGTCCAGCCTTTCTCTTTAAGTTCGGAGATGAGAGAGGCCACCTGGGGAAGGGAATAGTGGTGTGATGCATTCTCCATACCGTCTGTGATGATTGTTACGATAGCCGTGCTGTCTTCGTGGGTTGAAGCTATGGCACGAAGGTCTACCAGGGTAGAACCGACGGCATCGAGAAGGGGCGTGGCTCCCCAGGGCTTGTAGATTTCTGTGGTCATGTCGGCGATGTCGGCAATCGGCTTGTTCTTGTAGACGTAGCGCGAAGGAATCTCGGGATTGGCCTGGAAGAGATAGATGCTCACGAGGTTTCTCTGCGTGTCGCCATGCTGTTTGTCGAGTGAGCGCACGACGTTGAGAGTTTCGTTGCAGCCGTCAACAGTCTGACGGGTGAGGGGCGACATTGAGCCGCTTTCATCAAGGATGATGAGGTTGAACACGGTTGTTTTAGCAGTCTTTTCCATAATTGTGTTTTGTTAATAAAGTGGAATGTTTTTCGTTTTTCTATTTTTTGTTTTAGCGGATAATTTTGTTTCAGCGAGAAGTTTAGTTTGCGGGAATATGGTGGTTCTGCAAACAATATTTTGTTTTGGCGGAAGGTTTAGCTTTGGCAGCGGTTAGTCGAGGAATCTATTGAAGAAGCCGAAAAGTCCTTTAGTGGGAGCTTTCTTCTCCTCCTTTTTTTCAGATGTGTCTTTTTCAGAGGGGTCAAGGGCTTCTAAAGCTCTCCTTCTTGCGTGTTTCATTTTTGAAGACCTTTGGTCGGAATTGGGGTCTTCTTCCCAAATTACGTCCACCGTTCCAAAAGAGGGNGGAACGGACGNGAGGTCTGTGGAATTTGTATNNNTGTTTGCTTTTGCGAAGAGGTCTTCGTTGAGAGTGTATAGCTTACCGGCTCTTCCGGAGTTANCCCCTTCCGGATTTTTAACCTCCGAGATTACGTCAGAATCTATAGCGGTGCGCAGGAAATTACGTCGGTCATAAGTGGTGCGGTTGATTACCTCATACACTGTTTGAAGCTGACTTATCGTGAAAGTCTTGTTGAGTAGTTCGAAAGCTACCGGCTTCAGGAGGAGGATCTCCTTCAGATACTCACGTGCTTCGCTGATGATTTCGCTATGGTCAAAGGCGAGAGGGGGGAGCATTTCGTCGTCAAACCATATGGCATTCGCTGCGTCGTCGCCGGCAATAACGTTGTAGTCGTCCGGTTTCACCAAGGCAATGAAAGCCACGGTCACAACACGTTCACGGGGGTCTCTTCCTACCTTGCTGTAGACCTTGAATTGGTCGAGGAAGACATTGGTGAGGTTGGTTTCCTCTTTGAGTTCGCGGGCAGCTGTCTGCTCTATGGTTTCATCCATACGCATAAAACCGCCGGGGAGTGCCCAATATCCGAGATAAGGCTCGTTGCCACGCTCNATAAGGAGAATCTTNANNGCTTTGCCGTCAAACCCGAAGATCACACAGTCGGCTGTGATGGCGGCATGAGGATAGCGGTAACAAAACCTCAGCTCCGAATCATTAGCAGAGTTCAACTTGTCGTTGGAGTTATGTCCTTTGGGTTGGTTCATATCGGTTTTATCTTTAGTTTGCAAAAGCTCTTGTCACTTCCTCAAGAAATAATACCATATACCCCGGAAAGGTAAATCGTACCTAAAAGGCAACTTATATCCAAGAAAGGTAAATCGTACCCNAAAAGNTAGGNAAGAAAAAGTGCAAATAAAGCTTGTGCGTTATTTTGACGCAAAGTTAGTGCGTAAAAACGACGCATCCAAATTTTTGTGCGTAAAAATGACGCACAAAAGTGTTATTTAACTTTTGTTAACAATTTAGCGGAGATAAGATAACCATTCAGCGGAGGTTNGAGGGGAATTAATTATTGATCTCTTGCATAAAAAATTTACGCTAAATAGTTACAGGATAAGTTGATGGGTNGGAGGAGATGAGAGGGTAGTGAGGAGGTGACGTGAGTTATGGTTGGAATTTTACGGGGATGGCTTCGGTTTCAAGTGCTTTGGTGATTTCACTTCGGCTGAATTTGAAGGGAGCCACAAAAAATTCCGGCATATTGTAAGACTTCATCATATTTTCATAATGCGCCGGATCTTCCTGAGGCATTATGAAGGCTTTGGAGTCAACGCCATCTTTTCCGATATATGTGATATAGGGGTTGGTATAATTGCCGTCGCCACGTCGGGAACTGAAGATTATCCATCTTGAATTTGATGACCATGAGTGGTAGCTTTCCGATAGGTCGCTGTTGGCGTTTGTGAGGGGTCGCTCCTCTCCGGTCGCAAGATCTGTCACGAAGAGATCGCTCTCTTTGTGTGGGAGGTGAAAAGTGCCAAAGGGGGCCTTACAATATAATAGTAGTTTTCCGTCGGGGGAAATTCTCGGATGTAAGGCGCTTTGTAGTTGGGCAGAGGCGAAAACCACTGTGTCGGGTTGTGAGAAAGTGCGTGTCTGTGGGTCAAAGCGTCTCCTCAATATGTCGTAACGTATCTCCTGATAATGATCTTTCTCGGTCTCTGCATTAATCCCCTCCGGATAACGGGCGGCGGAATAATAGAGTGCGCTACCGTCGGGATGCCATGCAGGGTAAGTTTCAAGAAGCTCCGGATCGTTGGCGACATTCTTCATGGTTTCCTCCTTGATATCGTAGAGGATGATGTCTGAGCGTAGATCGAATACTTCCGGTTGGATGCCGCTGAATGAGAAAAAGCGTTGGCGTGTCTCGTTGGTGGAGTAAGCGATAAGGTCAAGGGTAGGATGCCAAGCTACATACACGCCTGATGTGAGGGTGCTGTCGCTTTTCATATTTATTTTCTTGATAGAGTCACCTGCCATAATGAGTGTGCCACCATTGTACTGGCGCACGTGAATCTGTGATGCCCCGTCGCTGTAGTTGTTGCGTGGAACGTGGCAGTTGATACAGAACTGCCGTCCGGGAGTGGTGTGTGTAGCATTGTTAAACACGATATCTTCATCCCAAGAGGTGAGATTGCGTTGGCAGATGGAGAGTGAGCCATACTGGGAGTAGAGGGGCTCAATAAGGCGGTAGCTCACATAGGGATCAATCTCCTCTTCAGCCACTTTATTTGAGAAACGGTAGCGGTTCCAGTTGTCGGAATCGTCTTTCACGAAAATTTCAAACTCAATATCTTTACCTTTCGATTCATTAAGTAGAGTGTGCCACTCTTCAAGATCCCATTTCACTGTCTTGCCACCAACGATTAACTCTTTTCCATCGTGTGATGACACCCTCGCTACGTAGTCGTGGCCGGGCATATTTATCTCGAAATTGAGAGGAGCGATGTTGGGGGGAATAATAAGGTCGGTATAGTCGGGATATATTTCGGGTTTTGCAGGGTTATCGGTCACTCTGTCAGTTGGAATGGTAGCTCTGGAACATGCCAAACAGCAGTATGCAGCGAAGAAAATAATCAGTAATCGTATCATGGTGAGTGAGGTTTATGGATTAAGTTATTCACCTCTCATNATCTCCTCGGCACGCAGAGCCATAAGGAAATCATAATCGGGGAGAGTGGGGATTAGGTTGGGATTTTCAATATACTTGTTCATGGTTTCAGCCCATTGCCGATGAAACATTGTCTGCATCAGCATACGGTTGAATTTCTTGGCGAGCGCGAGGTCGCCGTTCATAAGGGCATTGCGCACCACNTATTTTATGAAATAGGCTTTGTTGCCGTATTGCACATTGTTTTCCGTGGCCCAACGATAGGATTGGTTGAAGCGACCCATATGATGGTTTACGGGGACATCCACAAAAGCCTTGATTGTGAAGTTCTCGTCGTGGCGGAAATCTTTTGATTCTGCCATCATATTTCCTAAGTTCTGTAGGTTCTTATGAGAATAGGCACGGGCAAGATTGTCGAGCACACACATAGTGTAGTTTGGCGACTCCTTTGTAAGCGACATTATGTGCGTTATCTTGCTCCATTCCCGTTGCTCGATGGCGTTGAGCATAAGAACCGTGGCACGGAATTGCTCACTTTTCCTGCCGTCGGCTTTGATGCACCACAGGAGACCAACTAAACATAATCCTATCGCTGACCACTTCATTGTTGCCGACCCGGTGAGTTTCTTAGTGTCGGAGAAAGAGTATATGAGAGTAAAAAGGAGCAACAGGAGTGAGGCAACCAGGAAAGGTGTCCATAAATACTCATCATAGCTTTCCATAGTCAGTTCAGGGAGTCCTTTTAGATAAAGGTAATCATTGTCGATGGTAGTGCCTGTGAAGTATCTGTAATACAACTGAGGAACGAGGATTACCAATAAGAGTGATATGGCAGCCGTTGATAGTGGCAGGATGCTCTTTGGCTTTTTTGCGTTGAAACAGAGATTAATGATGCACATTATTGCCGGAAGTAGAGCAAAGAATCCGGCAATAGGGTAGAGGAGAGGTAAGATAACGGCTATGACAGTGCGGAGGGTTGAATTGCCCTTGGAGAATGTGAAGAGCGCAAACATAGCCACGGAGAAGGTATAACCTATGGAGTTGTAGAACAAGTAACCCTGCGACTCGAAGGTAAGACACGCTTCATCAAAGTGTAGCACTGATACCAGCATACACAACGGAACAAGGAGGCAGAGGGGTAGAGCGTTAGACTGGAATCGGAAGGCGATTTTNGTTAGCCATGCACANAGGAGCCAAATCAGAATCAAAGCAATCGCTCCGAGAATGGGATAGTAGAAGAGCTGGGTTAGAAAGGTGGCGGCGAATCGGAAAACGCCTCCGGGATAGAGGAGGAATTGGCTCAGACTTTCAAGCCCCGGTTGGAANAGCGACATTTCGTCGAACCATCGGAGTATAAAACCGTTTTTGACTGCCAGCATCCAGAATGCAAAGACAATGAAGAGGNCAATCGTCAGTATGTTAGGTANGTTTCGTTTCATTTTGCAAATTTACAAAATAAATCCTCAGTACATATTCCTTGCATAAATTTTCTTGTCTAAAACTTGGTTATAACTACATAATGTGATAACTTTGTAGTCTAAATGATATCAATATGGATTTAGCATTAGAAAAGAAAGCACATGTATTCCGTCTGCCGGTATATCTACTTGATAAATTGAAGGAACTTGCAGCGAAAGATCGTAGGAGTTTGAATAATTATGTTGAAGGTATACTCTTAGATGCCGTGTATCATGAACCGAACGAGATTACGAAAGCTTCGTTTGAGGAAGCAAAAGCCGGTAAACTCGAAGGTCCAATTGACACTTCAAGTGTAGAGGCGATGCTTAGATCAATGGGATTATGAAAGAGCTTCGCTACACCAGTCAGTATAAGAAGGATTTAAAACCGCTTTCTAAATCAGCCTAAGAAACTAAAGGCACTTAATGAAGTGCTTGATATGCTTAAGAAGGAGATTCCACTTCCAAAAAAATATCGTCAGCATGCTCTGGAAGGTAACTATGCCGGATGTCTTGAATGTCATATTGAAGGAGATTTCCTGTTAATTTGGTACGATGAGGTGACGAATACAATTGCTTTGTTTCGTCTTGGGTCACATTCTGAATTATTCAATAAATAGGGTCTTCAAATCGAATTAAATTAAAACGGCAAAGGGCGGGAGTGCTCTTTGCCGTTTTGTTTTAGGGTAAGGTGATTGTTATTTGTACCTATAGGTTGAAAGAATGGGCTGATGGGATTAGCGGTGGTTGCCTCGGGGAGAGCCATTGCCACGGTTACCTTGACGGGGCTGCAGAGGCTGTGCATCTTCGGTAAGTTTGAGCTCACTGCCGTTTGAGAGCTTCACATCATATCCACCACGTTTACGGTCAATCTCCACAATAGTCTGCCCCTTGTGGTTTGTAGCCACATACTTGCTGATGGCTGNNGGNANAATCTCTGNGGGTACTGCTTGACCTTTGGCAGCTTTTACCTCTTTCCAATTGCCATCGGAGGTGAACTCAACTTCAGCACCACTTGTGAAGTCTACCTCATATTCCATACCTCTTCTGCCATTATCTTTCTCCACTTTCTTCACTCCGTCATTAGCGAAATATTTGGTGATGAACGACTGAGCTGCCTTTGGCAACTCCGACTGCTTGATGGGTGTGCCTGCAAACATGGTTGCAGAAACTGATGCTGCCAATACAACAAGCATCGAAACTAAGAACTTCTTCATTTTAATTTGGTTTTAATTGGTTGAATAAACTTATCTGAATTATTATTTTGATTGAATACAGTTATCTTAATTATTATTTCAGTTGAATAATCCGGCTTAAGTTATTATACGTGTCAATATATTTTCTACCTGCCGGTATGGGGCGTGGAAACCCATGTAAATATACTGTCCTATTCGAGAACCTTTCGATGAATGGAACTGCAATTATGAACGAGCGGTGAATTCTGACAAAACCGTCGTCGGGAAGCATTGATTCGATTTCTTTCATCGTTATCTGCGGAACCACCGTAGGTTTATCCTTCCGGTAGATCTTCACATAATTATCCATGGCTTCGATGGCAATTATGTCATTGAGATTGACCACCACATTCTTATGATCGGCTTTCAGTGTGATGCTTCCGACTGAAGGCACCGAATCACCCGGACTGAGTTGGAGGTATCGTTTTGCTTTCTCCATAGCTTTTTCAAAACGCGGGTAAAATATCGGTTTATGGAGAAAATCCACTGCATCAACGTTGAAGCCCTCCAATGCATAGTTGGCATATGCCGTCGTAAAAATAAGACATGTTCCCTCCGGCAATTCCTTTGCCAATGCAATGCCGTTATGCGAATTCATTTCAATATCAAGAAAAACTATGTCGGGCGTTGTTGACTGAATAAATTCCATACCCGCGACGGGAGAGGTGAAACATGTGAGTTCCATCTCCCCATACCGCTTGCAGTATTCCTTGATTATGCTCAGAGCAATAGGTTCGTCATCTATTGCCACACATCTTATCCGTGTCATAAGTCAATACAAAGTTTTACGTGATAGGAAACCCCGTCGTTTATAATCTCCATTGTATGCCGCCCGGGATAAACTATCTCCAGACGTTTACGGCAATTCTCAATTCCCATATGCTCACCTATTCGCTTAACAGGGAAAATATGATTGTCGGTTGAGAAAACAAGTTTTCCGCTTCTTTCAGTTAGGGAAATGGATATTTCGCTTTTTTCAACAGGAGATATTCCATGTTTGAAACAATTCTCCACAAATGTCACCAGTAACATCGGCGGCACTTGGAAGTCGTCGTTCTCGATGTCAATATTTAGACTCACTTTTGTCATTTCGTTTAATCGCAAGGATTGCAATGCCACATATTCACGGATATACTCAGCCTCATCTGCCAATGGCACGAAGTCACGATGCGACGTAGTATGTAAATATCGCAACATTGAGATATATTTCTCAAGCGACTCCATTGCCTTGTCATCGTGGGTGAGAAAAAGTCCGTAGAGTGAGTTAAGGGTATTGAACATGAAATGAGGCTTGATTTGTGCCTTATACAGTTCGATTTCCGCTTTGTCACGCTCTGCTTCCACAGCCCTGCGTCTGGCTCTTTGCAAGTTGGCTTGGGTAAGCAACCCGATAGCGAAACTGAACGCCTCGACTATCATGAAGAGCGACCATACGGCTTGCTGATATTGGAGCACGGCAGGGAAAATCCTGATTATCCCTATATCATGGATATTTGGCTCAGGATTATAGAGTGTGACCGTCGAGAAGCCATATGTAATACCCACCGAAACTACAATCAACGCAATCCCTATCCACCTCTTTTTTGAATCTTTGAATAATAACGGGACGGTGAAAACCCGGTTTATCAGATAAAGCACATAAAGCCATATCACAAGAGCAACGACAAACTCTGTGAAATGATGAA
>WFLX010016886.1_pt1 | contig 13367 bp, 12 predicted proteins | sample 4967041 | NCBI WGS metagenome assembly WFLX01 (sample SAMN12857096, study PRJNA449069) | gut metagenome | isolation source: stool from male and female vole | host: Microtus ochrogaster | place: USA:Florida | collected 2017
CCGGCAATCACGCGGGTGGTGCAGATAGAGCCGGGGCCGATGCCCACCTTCACGCCGTCAGCGCCGTTCTCAACGAGAAATTTGGCGGCCTCGCCGGTGGCGATATTGCCTACCACTACGTCGATTTCGGGATATTTGGCCTTGATGGCGCGGAGCACACCCACCACACCTTTTGAATGACCGTGGGCGGTATCGACCACAATAGCGTCGACGCCGGCCTCGACGAGAGCGTCAACACGCTCCATGGTGTCGTTGGTCACACCNACNCCGGCGGCTACGCGCAGACGGCCGAAGCTGTCCTTACATGCGTTGGGTTTATCCTTGGCCTTGGTAATATCTTTATAGGTCACGAGGCCGATGAGATGGTTTTCGCTGTCAACCACNGGGAGNTTCTCGATTTTGTGACGCTGCAGAATGTCAGCNGCCACTTCGANGTTGGTCGACTGGTTNGTNACCANAANGNTTTCCTTGGTCATCACCTCGTCGATGAGACGGTTTTGGTCGCGCTCGAAACGCAGGTCACGGTTGGTNACAATGCCCACGAGCTTCTTTTCGTCGTCAACCACGGGTATTCCGCCGATGTGATATTCCTCCATGATGGCGAGGGCGTCAGCCACCGTGCTGCCACGTTTGATAGTCACGGGATCGTAGATCATGCCGTTTTCGGCACGCTTCACGGCATGAACCTGACGCGCCTGCTCGGCTATACTCATATTTTTATGAATCACACCGATACCTCCCTCACGGGCAATGGCGATCGCCATACGGCTTTCGGTCACCGTATCCATCGCTGCCGACACAAAAGGCACATTAAGGGTTATTCTACGGGAGAAACGGGTGGTAAGATCCACTTCGCGGGGCAACACCTCCGAAAAAGCGGGAATCAAAAGAACGTCATCAAAAGTGAGACCGTCCATTTTAACTCTATCTTCAATAAATGACATAGTGGAATATGATGTTTCGGATTTATTGCACGCAAAGTTAAGCATTTTTTTGCACATAGCCCTTACCGCGGCTTGCTTTTTTGGCATATCGTTGCTAATTTTGCCGAAAATACATTCTCCACACCCCAAATATCACTTCTACCCCATGATGATTCTCTACCGCATATATCAGTTTGTAATAATGCTACCCATAATGCTTGTGGCAACAATTATCACCGCCCTGACCACCATCATAGCCTCGGCTCTCGGCGGAGGAAAATGGTGGGGCTACTGGCCCGAGGTCTACTGGTCGCGCCTGTTCTGCCTGCTCGCCTTCGTGAGGGTAAAGGTCACGGGGCGCGACAACATCAANCCCTCCACGAGCTATGTGTTTGTGTGCAATCACCANAGCGCCTATGANATTTTTTCAATCTACGGCTNTCTGGGCCACAATTTCAGATGGATGATGAAAGCTTCNCTCCGCAAGATTCCCCTNGTNGGATATGCCTGCGAATGTTCTCATCAGATATATGTCGACAAGTCTTCNCCCGCNGCCCTGCGCCACACCATGGAGNGAGCCGAAAAGCAGCTTCAGGGNGGCATGTCGCTGGTGGTGTTTCCCGAAGGGGCGCGCACTCTNGACGGNCGCCTNCACACCTTCAAGCGCGGAGCCTATATGCTGGCTTCGGAGTTCCGCCTGCCGGTAGTGCCCGTGACAATCGACGGCGCCTTCGACGTGTTGCCGCGATTCAAGACTCTCCCGGTGCCCGGCACAATACGCCTCACCATCCATAAGCCTATCTATCCCGCCGCCGANGGTCAGCCCTACGACATGCCCAAGCTCATCGAGCAGACCCGCGCNACCATCGCNTCGGCNCTGCCTCAGGAGGCNTGACTCTCCTCCTNCTCCTTATTATTATTTCACGAGCCGGTCGAAAAGATAGTCGAAATGTTTTTTCGAGGTCTTCGGTGTGGCCCGGATGAGGGCGTGAGGTTGAGATACAAGCGCTTCTCACCGCCGTGAGCCATCTGAACCTTTCGTGAGCCTCAAGCTCCCCTATCGGCGACCTCTCGCCGGCCGCGATTTTCTCAAACGACTCCACCTGCCGGGCCAGAAGCCGGCAATCGGTCTCGGGCCAAAGCACCAGGATTCGTTCCTCATCAATGTGGAAGCTGCATCTTAGCCAGCGCCGGCGCTTNCACATCATCACCACGCCGATATTCAGAAATTCCTCTCTCTCGATGTCAGGCACGAAGCGCACCGTGGCATACTCATATAAGTTGGTTTCGGGCATTGATGGCATGGTTTACGAAAATTTGTGAATTTTGGAGACGCGTTTTCAGAAACTCGGCATAGACGCGGCGCTGCTCGTCGGGCGACACCTCCTCTGAGGCCTGAGTGAGCCATGTGTCGGGCAATAGCGCCACCACGCTGTCGATAAACTCGGGCGTGATTTTCTCACGCAATATCCTGTCGGCTTCCTCAAGCATCGAAGCGTGAGGCAACAGGGCGTGATCCTTTATATAAGGAAATGGGGAGAGAGCAGCTTTTTCCCAGCCCTGCCAGTTATGATGAAAATAGAGCGACGAGCCATGATCGATGAGCCACATTTCCTTGCCATGCCACAACAGCATGTTGGTGTTGCGGAAAGTGCGGTCAACATTGGTGAGAAATGCGTCGACCCACACCGTCAGCGAAGCCTCAAGGGGGTCAGGCTTGTTGACCGCCACATCCCACGCAAAAGCGCCGTTGAGGAAATGCAGCCCGAGGTTAAGCCCGCGGCTTGCCTGAAGGAGATCCTGAATCTCCTCATCGCCCTCGGTGCGCCCGAAATCTTCGTCTAGATCGAGAAACACCAGCTCGGGCACGCGCAGACCGGCGCGACGGGCCACCTCGCCACCGATAAGCTCCGACACGAGAGCCTTTGAGCCGTGGCCGCCTCCGCGGAACTTCAGCACATAGCGGAAACCGTCGGCCGCCTCGACCAGAGCCGGCAGCGACCCGCCTTCGCGCAGCGGAGTGATGTAGCGCGTAACATCCTCCCGCCGCAGTTCAATCTGATTATCCATATCATTCATATCACCCGCAAAGTTACCACTTTTTCCCCAACTCACCTACCTCTATTTATCAAAACAGTTTTTTGCGACTATTTTAACGCGTAGACGTCTGGCGTTCAGAATTATTTAGTAATTTTGTATTATGAAAGACTTGACATTATCAAATATCGAGCGGCAGAACGTTTTAAACAACAATTATGCCCTTCAGACAATCCAAGAGAACCTGGATGTTAATGGTCTGCGTTACCATGATCAGTTGCTTTTTACTACCAAGATGGTTGCTGACTTCTATGGCGTGGATGAACGCACTATTAAGCGCTATATTCAAGAGCATGGTGATGAGCTTCAAGCTAACGGATATTTTTTAAGTCAAGGTAACTCATTAAAGGAAATACGATTACATTTTGATGGGGACATTAATGTCCCTAACAAAGTTCGTAAACTTGGCGTCTTTCCTTTCCGTNCGTTTCTCANCANCGGAATGCTTCTCACAGAGAGCGAAAAGGCTAAACAACTCCGCACACGAATACTTGATATTGTCATATCAACTATCAATCGTCGAGCCGGTGGAGGTACCAAGTATATAAATTGGCGAGATAGAGATTATCTTCCTACTGCAATCAAGAGTGAGAACTATCGCAAGAATTTCACGCAAGCTGTAGGAAAGTATGTTGATGGACATCCGAATTATAAATACGAACAAATAACAGANTTGATATANAAAGCCGTATTCAAGGAAAATGCAAAGGAGTATCGAGAGGTTCTGCGTTTACAAAACGAGGAAAATGTGCGTCATACTCTTTATGCAGAAGTTCTACTTTGTATTTCATCATTTGAGAATGGGATTGCTCATCAGATAGAGAAACGTTATTCCGAGAATGGTAACAAACAGTTACCAATAGAGGAAGTTAAGGTGATAATTGATGAATTAGCTGCCGCCCCTATGATGGAGCCATTCATAAATGATGCCAGAACAAAGATGGCATCCAGGGATGTTGCGTTTCGTGATGCTTGGCATGGTAATCTTGCTGAATACCTCCGTGCCGTTACTCCCGATGAATTTGACAAGTTTATCGGAGATGCCTCAATTGATTTTGACAATATACTTGAAGCAAACCGAGAAGTTCTCAAACGATTGAAACAAGCTGACGACGATGAGTGAGGAATTGAAATACATCAGCTACGATGAAGCCCTGGTAGTCTATGCAAAGACTGTAGCAGCCAGCGGAGGCGGATTGCATGGAGTGAAGGATGAAGGCGGCATCCGCAAAGTGCTTGACTTCGTGCAGAATGACCTATATTATCCCACTTTCGTTGAAAAGCTCACATATCTTGTTTTCGGCTTATGCACCGGCCATTACTTCGAGGACTCCAACAAGCGAGTGGCACTGACAATCGGAGTGTGGTTTCTCGTTCATAATGGCTATTACTGGCACGCCTATGGCTTCATGCAGTGTATGGAGGCTATAATCTACCATGTAGCTGCCGGACGTATTGACAAAGATCTCCTACAACGTATCATTACCTGCTACATGGCAAACGAGGATTATCCCGAAGATCTCAAACTCGAAATCATCCACGCAATCGACAAATAAGATTGTGACACCCTTTATTGACGAAAACTCAAAAGAATGGATCAAAGAACTGACACGGGGGAGGGAGATTTGGAAGTATGGAACAATGTTGGTAACTTTGCCGTGGATTATTACAATCACATCACATTTAACCGCACGCAACTCTGAAACTGAGATTTCAACATATCATCGCCGCCCTGACGGTCGCTTTATCANCCCTGACCTCATCGGCTCAAAATATTGAANACGAGCTNCCCACNCTCCCCGACTCGCTCATAAGCATNGGAGAGGTGACCGTCACGGCCATAAAGCAAGACCCNCGCCTGCGCCTCCAGCCGCTTGCCGCCACCATAGTGGGGCGCGACGAGGTGAAGCGCCTCGGCATTTCAGACATCAAGCAGCTCAGTGCCATAGCCCCAAATTTCTATATCCCCTCCTATGGCACCCGCATGACTTCGAGCATCTATGTGAGAGGCATCGGCAGCCGCATGGACCAGCCGGTAGTGGCGCTCAATGTCGACAATGTGCCGTTTCTCAACAAAGATATGTATGACTTCGACCTGCCTGACATCGAGCGCATCGAAGTGATACGCGGCCCGCAGTCCACCCTCTATGGCCGCAACTCGATGTGTGGCGTGGTGAACATCTACACCCTTTCGCCACTGCGCTATCAGGGCCTCCGCGCCATGATTTCGGGCAAGGTGGGCGACCCGGGGCTCGCCGCCTCGCTGAGCTATTACGGCAAGGCCGCCGATAATCTCGGCATGAGCCTGTCGGGCAGCTGGCGTTGGAACCGCGGCACCATCAAGAACCTCTATGACGGGAAATATACCGGCCGGCTCACTGACGCCAACCTGAGGTGGCGCACCGACTGTAGGGTGTCGCGCAACGTAAGCATCGACAACACTCTCTCGTTTGGCAGCTCCAACCAGCACGGCTATCCCTATGAGTTTTCCGAGACCCGCGAGGTGAACTATAACGACACCTGCCGGTATAACCGTCTTAGCCTCACCGACGGCCTCGCCGTTAAGTGGACCACCGAGCGATTCACCCTCTCGTCGATCACTTCAGTGCAATGGCTCGACGACAAGATGACCCTCGACCAGGATTTTCTGCCCGAAAGTTTCTTCACCCTCGTTCAGAAAAGGCGCGAAACNGGTGTGACGCAAGACATTGTNTTCCGCTCGCTCACCGCCGGAGGAAAATATGAGTGGATAGCGGGAGTGTTTGGCTATTATCGCCACACCAACATGCACGCCCCNGTGACTTTTAAGGAAACCGGCATCGAGAAGCTCATCGTTGACCACCGCAATGAGGCCAACCCCTACTATCCGATAGCGTGGGACGACGACACATTTGTGCTCGGCTCGGAATTTGTCTATCCCACCAAGGGGGTGGCGCTCTATCATCAGAGCACTCTCCGCCTCGACCGAATCACCATCTCGGCCGGCCTGCGCCTTGACTATGAGCACAGCGCGCTCAACTACCGCTCTCACTGCAACACCTCTTATACAATATATGACAACACCGGCGAGGTGCCCGTGGTGTTCGACCGCCGCCGCGCCGACATCGACGACACCGGCCACCTGTCGCGCTCCTTCACCCGCCTGCTCCCCAAGCTCACGGTGAGCACTCCTCTGCCCATGCGCTCTCCCGGCACACTCTATTTCTCCGTTGGCGAAGGTTATAAAAGCGGCGGCTTCAACACCCAGATGTTCAGCGATGTGCTTCAGCAGCGCATCATGGGCATGATGGGCCTCGCGTCGCTCTATAGCGTTGACGACATCGTGACCTANAAACCTGAATGGAGCCTCAACTATGAGCTNGGCGCCAACGTGACATGCGCCGACGGCAAGGTNAACTCCGACCTCGCCCTCTTCATGATCGACTGCCANGACCAGCAGCTCACNGTGTTCCCCTCAGGCACCACCACCGGCCGAATCACCGCCAACGCCGGCCGCACCCGCAGCCTCGGCGCCGAAGCGGGCATAAAATACTATCCCACCCAGAAATGGAAATTCGCCCTGAGCTATGGCTTTACCAACGCCACCTTCCGCAAGTTTTTTAACGGTAAGGCTGACTATCGCGGCAAGAGAGTGCCCTATGCTCCGGCCAACACGCTTTTTCTCTCGGCCACCCGCTCTGACTATGTGGCGGCGCTCAAAGGCCATGTGTCGGTGAGCGCGTTCTGCAACGGCGTGGGCAGCATCTACTGGGACGAGGCCAACCTCCACAAGCAGCCGTTTTATATGCTNGTGGGGCTGTCGGCGCAATATCTCCGTGGAAAATCGGGCTGGGAGCTGAGAGCNGANAANATCACCGGNACAAAATATGACCTCTTCTCATTTGTGTCGATGAGCAACACCTTCTTTCAGCGCGGCAAACCATTCTCGCTATCGCTAACCTACCGCTACAACATGTAGCTAAGCAATTAAACATTTCCCTGCCGCAGATGTTAACCTTCCGGACACACTCATTCAAGAATCAAATATCTAAAAATTCAATAATTATGAACCTACTCAAACACGCCGCCCTTCTGCTGAGCGTCGCTACTCCCCTGGCCCTCGGCCTCATGTCTTGTAATGACGACAACGACGAGCCCGAAAATCCCAATTTCGGCCCCACCACCAAGGTGATTTCGCCCGACGATGCCCTCAACGTGATTTCAACCCCCACCNCTACCTATATCACTACNNGCGCAAAAGTCAGCGTGGTGTTTTATGAAAACAGCCGCACTGCCAGCGTGGCCATAACCANCCTCATGCTCGACAANAGCGGCTCTTACCGGAACTACTATTTCCTGTCTCTGCCCTGGAGCTATGGCGACAACCGAGAGAGAGAAATTGATCTCGCCAAGGTGACCGACGACACCGGTTCGATGACCTTCACCGACTTTGAAATCTCTTCGCTGCCCAACATGAAAATCAACGGCACCGAACACGCCAACCTCTCCGTGAAGTTCAGCACAAGCAACGGCCATGACTATATGCTCGTGCCCTCCTACTTCACCACCACCGCCCGCACCATCACCCGCAACAACACCGACGGCTCGGAACGCGTGGCCCTCACAACCACCTACAGCTTTGAGCTCAACCCCGCCAACTACACCTGCAGCATGTATGTCAACAACGCCGACTTCGCTGCCGGAATGCCCACCCTCGGCGAAATGCTCTTCGACAACATCAACGTGAGCTACACCTACGACGGCTTCCAGTTCAGCAACCCGAGCCTCACCCCCTCGATTGCCGGAGTGCCCTCGCCCAACCGCCCCGTCACCAACCTCTCGGGCGAAGTTGAAATCGACGACGACGGCAACCTGCAGTTCACCTGCATGAGAGTGTTCAGCGTCACCGCCACCCTCTCCGCCCCCTACTATCCCCTCAAACTCCAGTAATCCCCATTCCCCAACCATACCCAGGGGCGAGCGCACCTCCGCGCCCGCCCCTGCTCTTTTTCCTAACACTCCCCCAAAGTATTCTTAATTGTGAATCCTATGGGTTATGCATTCAACAATAATCTCAACCGCAGTAAAAACATATCAATAGGGATAATGTTGTTTTAACCTCACCATCTGAAATTCAAATTGTGGATCAGCAAAATTTAGTAATATTTAGTTACATTTGCAGCTCAAAACCTCAATATGGTGAAAACAGCAACAACAATCGAACAACAAATCAACCTCCTTGAATCAAGAGGTCTCAATATTTCCGATAAGGAAAAGGCTAAAGAAATCCTTGAAGATGTAGGATATTATCGTTTGGGCTTCTACCTTTTCCCATTTGAAAAGTCCTACCCCGACCTCAACAGTCGTACACACGAATATGTCGAGGGCGCAACTTTTGAGAATGTAGTCAATCTATACTACTTCGACAATGACTTGCGTCTATTGCTGATGCGCTATCTCAATCGCATCGAGATTGCCTTCCGCACATCTATCATTTACAATCTCTCGAATAAATACGTTTCAAATCCCATTTGGTTTGTATCGCCCTCAATTATCAACCGTGCTTATACCGAAAACTTTTCTAACAAGGTTTATAATGCTGACTTCCGACGTATTCCAATTATCAGCCGCCATCATCATAATCATCCCAATGACCGCTTCGCACCTGCTTGGAAAACACTCGAATTTATGAGTTTAGGATCAGTAATGAAACTCTATGAAGAACTTAAAGAACAAGATGATAAAATCCTAATTGCTCATAAATTCGGCCTCAGGCAGATTGTGACTTTCGTTAGCTATATGCACACAATACGACAAGTGAGAAACGCCTGTGCTCATGGACTCTTGCTTTATGATATCCGTCTTACTCGACGAATCAATCGTGGGCCTGCACGTCAGAGTCCTCAGGAGTCCNGCAACATTATAGGCGCCCTTCGCGTTATTAANTATATNATGGNACAAANTTCAGCCAANNGTGCAAATGATTTAGGCCGAGAGGTAAAGAATCTTTATGAGAAACTTTGCATATCGTCTCCCAAACTGAGATTACTGATACCTGATTTATCCACCATATAATTAAATTTCCGAAAGATTGTATCAAAAAAATTTGTCGGGAAGACAGGAAAGTATTACCTTTGTAGCATGAAAGTGCCGATGTAGACTTCGTCGCTNCATCNTTNCACTATAAAAAAAGGTAAAGTCGAGGCTACCACTTAGTCGGGTAGCCTCGCTATTTTTTANNATTATGAGTTATCTACGCGGAGGTTAGCGTGGATATTCAGTAATTTTCTTATCCTCTGGTCATAANTACCTCGATTTTTAGTAATTTTGTGACATCGCTATTGTCTTAATAACTTAGCTTGATTATGCAGACAGTGTTATTTCATTCCACTATATTCGGCCCGATAAAGAGCCGCAGGCTCGGGGTGTCGCTCGGAGTCAATCTCACTCCCGACGACGGCAAGATATGTTCGTTTGACTGCCTTTATTGTGAGGCGGGATTTAATGCCCAGGGCAAAGGCACAACCGGTTTTCCGCCCCGCAGCGAGGTTGCGCGGNTGCTCGAACNNAAGCTCAAANCCATGAGCGAGGCGGGCGAGCCGCTCGACGTNATAACTTTTTCGGGCAACGGCGAGCCGACGCTCCATCCCGAGTTTGAAGCCGTGATNGGCGACACCATAGCCCTGAGAGACAAATATTATCCNCAGGCCAAGGTNAGNGTGCTGAGCAATGCCACCCGATGTGACGANCCCTCGGTGGCCCGCGCGCTTAGGCGTGTAGACAATAATATTCTGAAACTCGACTCAGCCGTGACCTCAACGATGAGGCTGCTCGACCGCCCCGGCTCAAAAGCCTACACCTCTGAAAAAGCTATCGACAACATCAAGGCTTTCAGGGGAGAATGTGTGGTGCAGACCATGCTTACCCGCGGAGAGCATGACGGAAAGATTGTCGACAATACCACCCCTGCCGAGCTCGACGCGCTGATCGAAGCCTATAAGCTCATCATGCCGCGCGAAGTGATGATCTACTCGCTCGACCGACCCTCGCCCGAGCAGTCGCTCCAAAAGGTGAGCCGCGAGGAGCTTGAGGCGTTTGGCCGCAGGGTGAAGGAGGAAACCGGAGTGGAAGTTCAGGTAGTTTAAACAGAAGAAAATATGCGATTACCCCGACTTCTGCAACCTGCCGACAAGGTGGCGATTGTGTCGCCATCGGGAGCCGTGCGCCCCGAATATGTGTCGGGCATGGTGGAGACCCTGCGCAAACTGGGCCTTTCGCCCATGATAATGCCCTCGGCGCTTGAGCGCAGCGGCACCTATGCGGGCACTGCCGACATGAGATTCAACGACATGGTGACGGCGCTTCTCAGTAAAGATATTCACGCGATTTTCTGCACCCGCGGAGGTTTTGGCGCCGTGAGCCTCTTGCCCCGGCTCGACCGTCTGCCGATAGGCGAAAATGCCAAGTGGCTTGTGGGCTTCAGCGACATCTCGGCTCTACATGCGCTGTGGTTTACCCACCGCGTGGAGTCGATTCACGGCCCAATGGGGCGCTATCTCTCGCAANTGGGTNTTGACTCGGCNCCTGTCGAGGCNTTGAGGCGACAGCTTTTTGAGGGAANNGACGAGCTGACATTTGCATCTCATCCCCTCAACCGACCGGGCCGCGGAGAGGGAACACTCGCAGGAGGCAACCTCGCCGTGCTCACCGCCCTGATGGGCACNCCNTATTCCATGCTCCAACCCCACACCATTATGGTGATCGAGGATATCAACGAGCCGCTCTATAAAATAGAGAGAATGTTGTGGCAGCTCAGATTGGCCGGTGTGCTCGCCAATCTCAAAGGACTGATTGTGGGGAAATTTACCGGCACCGGGCCCGATGCCAACCATCAGTCGGTTGAGGAGCTTGTAGCCGAGATGACCGCGCCCTATGACTATCCGGTGGCCTATGACGCGCCGATAGGTCATTTTGAGGGGAATATGCCGGTGATATTGGGCAGCCGCGCCACCCTGAGCGTTGACCCCGTGGAAGGGGTGACTCTCACAATGAACTGACACCCCCGCTCACACAGATATAAAAGCACCGCGGCCCGGCTATCCGATAACGGACATGCCGGGTCGCGGTGTATAGCGTAGAAATTTAAAAAAGAAATGCTCTTGTTGGAGCGGAGGTGGAGATTAGTTGTTGAAATCAGTAACCTCAACCTCGAAAATCAGGGTCGAACCGGGAGGAATCGAACCTGCGGGCTGATTGCCATAGGCAAGCGAAGCNGGGATGTAGAGAATGTATTTNGAACCGGGGTTCATCATCTGNAGACCCTCTCTGAAGCCGGGCACAACCTGCTGAAGACCGAACACAACGGCCTCGCCCTTTGATGAGTCAAACTCGGTGCCGTCGATGAGGTTGCCCTTATAGATAACCTTCACCTCGTCGTCGCCCTTGGGAAGAGCGCCGGTGCCCTGTTTGATAACCTTATAGCTCAGGCCTGACTCGGTGGTCTGGATTGAGCTGTCTTTAGCTTTGAGGTCAGCCACATAAGCCTCGCCTTTCTGAGTGTTTTCCTCAGCCTCGGCGTTGGCTTTGGCGGCAGCTTCCTGCTGACGCTCGGCCATGATGGTCTGCATACGNACCTGAAGCTGGTTGAAGAGAGTCTGAAGCTCGGCGGCGTCGGCAGCGATCTTTTCGTCGTTGACTTCACCCTTGAAGCTCTTGGCAAACTCTGAGTAGAGCTGGTTGCGGTTTACCGAAATCTCACCCTGCTGCTCCCAGGCCATGATGCTTTGGAACATCTGCATACCTGTGTTGATGCCCTGGAGATAAGCCATGTCGGCGGTATCGGCCATGAGCACCTGCTTGAAGCCGCGAAGGAAAGACTCCTTGTTGAATTTGGCTTTCTGCTCGTCGGTGAAGTTGTTTTCGATCATCTGGGCAAACTGACCGCCCTGAGCCACACCAAAGGCCACAGAGAGTGAGTCGCCAAAGCTATCGGAGCCGTTTGAGCTTGAAGATGAGCCTGAGTTACAGGCAGTCATGCCAAGCATGGCAACGGCGCCAAGTGCTAAAACAAACTTTTTCATAAGAAATTTTTAATAGAAATTATTGATGTATGATTGATTATTTGATTACTTTGAGAAGCTCTACATCGAAGATAAGAGTTGAGTTGGTGCCGATAGGACCTGCGCCCTGAGCGCCATAGGCAAGGTTGGAGGGGATGTGGAGACGCCATTTGGCACCCGGCTTCATCATCTGGAGAGCCTCAACCCATCCGGGGATAACCTGGGTTACACCGAAGGTGGCGGGCATGCCGCGGTCAACTGATGAGTCAAACACTGTGCCGTCGATGAGGCGGCCGGTATAGTGAACCTCCACCTGGTCGGTGGGGAGGGGTGACTCACCGCTACCCTCCTCGATCACCTCATACTGGAGGCCAGAGGGAGTGGTCTTAACCTCGGGGCGCTTGCCGTTTTCTTCAAGATAGGCTTTGCCGGCCTCGGCGTTGATTTTGCCCATTTCGGCAGCCTGAGCTTTCTGACGCTCCTCCATTTCGGTGAAGAATTTGCGTATCTCCTCTTTGGCCTCGTCGTAGGTCATGGCGGGAGTTTCGCCGGTAAATACAGCCTTAACGCCGGCTGCGAAGTCTTCGAAATTGAGTTTATCTATGCCGCTTGAGCGGAAGTTGTTACCCATGCTCAGACCTAAGGCATAGCTTATGCGATCGATATTTTTTTCTGACATGATTAAATAAAAATTAAAATTAAAATGAATTTCGGTTAGTCTGCCGTTTCTTTGCCGCTAAAAGCCAGAGCTTTGGCGACCGGAAGCGACGGCGGGAAAGCTGATTTTCCAAAATCATCCGCAAAGTTAGGTCAAATATCTCATCAAAAGATTACATTTCTAATAAAAAATGCTAAAATTCGACAAAATAGACCTTTTTGAGCCTNCGGGCGATNAGGGGGCAANCAACTTTGGCNGTTGGTAAATCAAACAATCAATCCACCCCAAAGGTTGAATCAACCCTNNGATAAATTTCGGGNGAGTNATTACGGTCATCGCGCCCGGTTGCGGCCTGAAGTAATAACGCTCACACCCCCTAATATATTATATGTGTAAAAAGGAGGGGGATGTTTGCCTATGTCAGAAAAAATGAGTAATTTTGTAGTCAAATCCGAAGCGAAAATGCGCTTTCGGCCAATCCCGGAAGATCAAGAAAACACAATAAATTACAGATATCTATGTCAGATATTTTAAAAGACGACCATCTCGATAACGAGGAATACGGTGCCAGCAGTATTCAGGTGCTCGAAGGCCTCGAAGCTGTGAGAAAACGCCCCGCCATCTATATCAGCGACATCAGCAGGCAAGGTC
>WFLX010108087.1_pt1 | contig 13367 bp, 10 predicted proteins | sample 4967041 | NCBI WGS metagenome assembly WFLX01 (sample SAMN12857096, study PRJNA449069) | gut metagenome | isolation source: stool from male and female vole | host: Microtus ochrogaster | place: USA:Florida | collected 2017
ATTCCTTGTTTATGCGTTCATCGACTTGATGCCCATCTTGGCGTATTCGCCGCTGACCAATTTTTCCTTGACGGCATTGAACACCTTGAGGGTGTATTCCACGTCTTCCAGAGTGTGGACGGCCGTGGGGATGATACGCAGGATAATCATGCCCTTCGGAATCACCGGGTAGGTGACAATCGAGCAGAACACGTTATAGACCTCGCGTACATCGTAGGTAAGCTGGGTGGCTTCGGCCACGCTGCCGTTGAGGAATACCGGGGTGACGCAGGTGTTGGTCTTGCCGATATTGAAACCGCTGTCGCGGAAGCCGTTCTGGATGGCGTGTACAATCGTCCAAAGCTGTTCGCGCAATTCGGGGTGGTCCTTCATCATTTGCAGACGCTTCTGCGCGCCGATAACCAACGGCATCGGCAGACTCTTGGCNTANATCTGACTACGCATNTTGAAACGCAGGTAGCGGATGATTTCTTTNTTACCGGCCACAAAGCCGCCGATCAGGGCGAAACTCTTGGCGAANGTNCCGATATGCAGGTCGATGGCTTCTTCACANCCGAAATGTTCGCCGATACCGCGACCGTTGGCACCCATCACGCCTACCCCGTGGGCATCGTCCACCATAAGGCGGAAATCGTATTTCTTCTTGAGTTCGGCCAGGCCGCCCACATTGCCCGCCTCGCCGGTCATACCGTAAACCCCTTCGGTAATCACGAGGATACCGCCGCCGGTCTTGGCCACCACTTCCTGAGCCTTCTTGATCATGCGCTCGGCATCTTCCATATCGTTGTGGCGGAACTTGAAGCTCTGCCCCAGATGCAGACGTTTGCCGTCCATCAACGAAGCGTGGATTTCGGCATCGAAAACAATCACGTCGTGGCGGTCCACCAAAGCGTCGATGGTGGAAACGATACCNTGATAACCGAAATTATAAAGATAAGCGGCTTCCTGACCTACAAAGTCGGCCAAGCCCTGCTCCAGCTTCATGTGTTCTTCGGTCTGCCCCGAAAGCATACGCGCCCCCATCGGGTAAGCCAGNCCGTATTGGGCGGCGGCTTCGGCATCCACCTTGCGCACTTCGGGATGATTGGCCAGACCGAGGTAGTTGTTCAGACTCCANACNANACGTTCNTTGCCGTTGAACATCATGCGGTTGGAAATGGGGCCCTCCAGTCTGGGGAACATGTAGTAACCGTCGGCATCGTCGGCATATTTGCCGAGAGGACCGAAATTCTTGAGCAGTTTTTCAAAAATATCCACAACAATAGGATTTGATTGTTAATTAAATGCAGTGAACCGAAAGGATGCAGGGCCGCAAAACGACACCCGCCCTCCGGAGCAGACACAAAAGTATAAAATAAATCCCAAACAAGTTTGCCAAGAAAACATTAAGTTTGCCCCATATTTGAAAATGGAGTGAGATGAGCACAGCCGCACAAACCTCACAGAGCAAGGTGACGACACGTACCTTGCAGAAGATGAAACAAGAAGGTAAAAAAATCGCCATGCTCACCGCCTACGATTATTCCTTGGCGGCGTTGGTGGATCAGGCTGGAATCGACGCGATTCTGGTGGGTGATTCGGCCGCGAACGTCATGGCGGGACATCCCACGACCCTGCCGATTTCGCTGGATCAGATGATTTATCACGGAGCTTCGGTGGTGCGGGCCGTCAAACGGGCCTTGGTCGTGGTGGATATGCCCTTCGGTTCCTATCAGGGCGACCCCTTGGAGGCCCTGCGTTCGGCGGTGCGCATCATGAAGGAGACCGGTGCCGATGCCGTGAAGCTGGAAGGGGGCGAGGAAGCCGCCGAGTCGATAAGGAAAGTGATTTCGGCGGGGATTCCCGTGATGGGACATTTGGGTCTTACGCCGCAGTCCATCAATCAGTTCGGAACCTATTCCGTGCGCGCCACCGAAGAGAAAGAAGCCGAGAAACTTCTTTCCGACGCCCGTCTACTGGAAGAATTGGGTTGCTTCGGCCTCGTGCTCGAGAAAATCCCCGCCCGTTTGGCGGCCCGGGTGAGCGGCGAGGTCTCGATGCCGGTCATCGGTATCGGAGCGGGCGGACAGGTGGACGGACAGGTGCTGGTGTTGCACGATATGCTGGGCATCACGCAGGGATTCTCTCCGCGCTTCCTGCGCCGTTACCTCGATTTGAGCGCGGAAATCACGGACGCGGTGGGCCGCTATGCCCAGGACGTGCGTTCGGGCGATTTTCCCTCCTCCCAAGAAGAATACTGAGTAATCATGCTGAAACCTCCCTCCGCCATACTCTACGAAGACAATCACCTCTTGGCGGTGAACAAGCTCCCCGGGCAGATCGTGCAGGGCGACAAGACGGGTGATGTGCCTTTGAGCGAACTTTTCAAGGAATATATCAAGGAGCGCGACCAAAAACCGGGCAATGTGTTCTTAGGGGTGGCGCATCGTTTGGACAGGCCTGTGGGCGGGGTTCTGCTTTTCGCCAAGACAAGCAAGGCGTTGGAGCGGGTCAACGCGCTTATCCGCGAGCGGGAAATGCAGAAGACCTATTGGGCGGTGACGCGGGGAACGCCCCCGCGCACGCAGGATGATTTGGTGCAATATCTCTATAAGAATGAGAAGCAGAACAAATCCTATGTCTGCCCGCCCGACCGCGCGGGGGCGTTGAAAGCCTCCCTTTCCTACGAAGTGATAGGACGCTCCAAAACTTTCACCCTCTTGCAGATAGAGCTGCATACGGGAAGGCATCATCAGATTCGTACCCAACTCGCGTCCCTAGGATGCCCCGTGGTGGGAGACCTCAAATACGGGGACAAACGCAGCAATCCCGACGGGGGTATCTGTCTGCACGCCCGTCGTCTGCGCCTGATTCACCCTGTTCAGAAAGTTCCTTTGGAAATCATCGCCCCGCTTCCCNNCACCGCCCCCTGGATTTATTTCGACATGGCGGATTGATAGATAGCGGTGCGGCGCGCCCATATCAGGAAATACAGGCAGACGCCCAAGGTGCAGACCCCGCCCGCCACATAAGCGAGCAAGTTCAGATAGAGGGGACTGTGCAGAAACAGACCTCCTATGCATTCGGGGGCGCGGAANAAATAGGTGAACACCACCGAAGTCATGAAGACGGNGGGAACCAACGTCATCACATAGCCTTTTCCTTTGCGGTTGCGGAACAGATAGACCGTGAGCAGCCAAAGGGTGCACATGGCGAGCAGTTGGTTGATGAAGGCGAAATAGCGCCACAGCACGCCGAATTGATTCTTGAAGACCGTGAGCAGCAGAAGCGAGACGGCAAAGATGGGCAGAGCCAGCAACAGACGGTGACGGAGTTTCTTCTGCCCGAAGCCGAACATCTCGGCCACCATGAGCCTTGCCGCCCGCATGGCCGTATCGCCGCTGGTGATAGGACAGGCCACCACGCCCACGATGGCCAGGATGGCGCCGAACGAACCTAACCATGCGCGCGAGAGACCGTTCACCACAAGNGGACCGCCCGCGCTCTCCACATCGGGATAGGTGAGGCCGATATGCTGCATCAGATCGGGATTATGGAAAACATAGGTGGCGGCCGCCGCCCAAATCAATCCCACGACACCCTCGGTAATCATGGCCCCGTAGAAAATGGGCCGGCCTTGTCTTTCGTTGCCGAAACACCGCGCCATCAAGGGGGCTTGGGTTGCGTGGAAGCCCGACACCGCGCCGCAGGCGATCGAGATGAACATCATCGGGAAAATCGGTTTCTCACTGCCACCCGCCAAAGGTTGCAGACTGCGCAGACCCTCCCAGAATTCGGGCATGGAACCGGGGGCGGCGAAGCAGGCGTGATAAATCAGTCCTCCCATAATCCCCACCGCCATAAAGAGCAGGCANGCGCCGAACACAGGATATATCTTGCCGATGAGTTTGTCGATAGGAAGCAGGGTGGCCAAAAGGAAATAGCCGAAAATCACCACGCTCCAAAAGGTGATGTCGAGACGCTCGGGCGTGAGTTTGCTCAACAGACCCGCCGAACCGGTCACGAACACCGTACCGCACATGATCATCAACACGATGCAGATGACGCGGCTGAAATATTTCATGCCGTTGCCCATGTATTTCCCTGTGATTTCGGGCATGTTCCTGCCGTCGTTGCGCAGCGAGAGCATCCCCGCCATATAGTCGTGTACCGCGCCGCCGAAGATACAGCCCACCACAATCCAGATGAAGCAGCCCGTGCCGTACATCGCCCCGAGGATGGTGCCGAAGATAGGCCCCAAGCCCGCGATGTCGAGGAATTGAATCATAAACATCTTCCAGGCCGGCAGGCGCACGAAATCCACGCCGTCGGGATGTTCCACCGCCGGAGTGGGGCGGTTCGGGTCGGGACCGAACACCTTTTCCGCCAATCTTCCATACACGAAATATCCCGCCACCAGCAATCCCAAAGCCACAAAGAAACTAATCATAGGNGCATTTTTCGGCAAAAATACAAAATTGCCGTGCATGGCGGAGCTCTCTTTGTGTTTGAGTTGCTTCTTTGCGGCATGTTTGCTAATTTTGTGGAGGAAGACCGAAAACAAGAGACTATGTTGGATACAGAGCAACTCAAGGCGATGTCGGCCCAAGTGCGGCGCGACATCATCCGTATGATACACACCTCGAAGTCGGGGCATCCCGGCGGTTCGCTGGGGTGCGCCGATTTTATGACGGTATTATATTTCAATGTATTGGAGCATAATCCTAAGACCTTCCGTCAAGACGGAAAGGGGGAGGATGTGTTCTTTCTCTCCAACGGGCATATCGCCCCGGTATGGTACAGTGTGTTGGCGAGGACGGGCTATTTCCCCGTGCAGGAATTAGGCACCTTGCGCAAGNTGGGAAGCCGTTTGCAGGGACATCCCAGTCTGTCGCATCATCTTCCCGGTATCCGCGTGGCCTCGGGTTCGTTGGGGCAGGGGATGTCGAACGCNATCGGCATGGCCTTGGCCAAGAAAATGGACGGCGACAGGCATTTGGTATACAGTCTGCACGGTGACGGCGAGTTGGACGAGGGGCAGATTTGGGAAGCGGCCATGTTTGCCGGCGCCAAGAAGGTGGACAATTTGATCAGCGTGGTGGACCATAACGGTATCCAGATAGACGGGCAGACGCAGAACGTGATGGATTTGGGCAACCTGCGCGCCAAGTTCGAGGCTTTCGGCTGGGACGTGCTCGAGATGAACGGAAACGATGTGGAGGCGGTACAGGCCACTCTTGCCCAAGCCAAGGCGCATACGGGAAAGGGNAGGCCCGTGATGATNGTGATGCGCACCGAAATGGGGCATGGGGTGGATTTCATGACGAATCTGGCCAAATGGCANGGTTCGGCTCCCAACGACGAACAGGCCGCCTCGGCGCTCCAGCAGCTTCCCACCACGCAATACGGAGACTATTAAGCGATGAACGGTGGCGTAAAAATAGGAAAACGGGCGCTGTTGGCGCTGGCGGTGGCGTGGAGCGGCTTTTGGGGTCTTGCGCAGGCGCAGGAAAGCGCGCAGGGCAAGCCTCTCAATCGCATTNTGTTGATCTACGATGCCTCCAACTCGATGAACGCCCGTTGGCAGAGCGCGTCCAAGATGACGATTTCCAAACGNNTGATAGCGGAAATCGTAGACTCTTTGAGCATGGTCGACAACGTGCAGCTGGCGCTGCGTGTCTACGGACATCAGAGCCACTATCCTCCTTTGGACTGCAACGACAGCAGGCTGGAGGTTCCTTTCGCTCCCAATAACGGCAAGCGCATCAGCCATGTCATCAAGACCTTGGTGCCCAAAGGCGCCACGCCCATCGCATACTCGCTCACCGAGGCGGCCAAGGATTTCCCGCCTTGCGACAACTGCCGCAACCTTATCATCCTTGTCACCGACGGTATCGAGGAATGTGGAGGCGACCCNTGCGAGGCCTCCCGCTATCTGCAAAANCAAGGTATCGCGCTCAAACCGTTCATCATCGGAATCGGAAAGGATTTCTCGCACGATTTCTATTGCGTGGGCGAGTATTTCGANGCTTCGAACGAAGANGATTTNGTGCGGGCGTTCGAGATCGTGATTTCGCAGGCGCTCAACTCCACCACGGCGCAGGTGAACCTTCTGGACGCGGACGGCCTGCCGACCGTGAGCAATCTCAATATGACCTTCTACGACCACGTTTCGGGCGAGGTGCTCTACAACTANGTGCATACGCTGGACTACTACGGCCGTCCCGACACGCTCACGCTCGACCCGCTCCATGTCTACGATCTGCAGGTGAATACGTTTCCACCCCTGCGCATGGATTCGATAGCCGTCCATACGGGGAGGCACAATCTCGTCGCCATGAAGGCCGTGCAGGGCGATCTGGCGGTGACGATGAAGGGTTCCCGCGCGTCGGTGGCAAGTTCCATTCCCTGCGTGGTGCGTCGGCCCGCTTCTACNGAAATTGTGAACGTGCAGTATATCAATACGCAGTCGCGCTATCTGGCGGGAACCTACGATGTGGATATCCTCACCGTTCCGCCNGTCAAGCTGCAAGGGGTGAAGATAGACGCCGACAAGACCACCACCGTGGAATTGCCGATGCTGGGCATTCTGGCGTTCAACCGAGGGGTGGAGGGCTACGGAAGTCTGTATATGCTGCACGAGGACGGAAGCCAGGAGTTGGTGTATTCTTTCGACAACAAGAAGAAAACCGAGACGCTCTATCTGCGCCCCGGCACCTACCGCGCCGTGAACCGCTCCAAATACAACCTGCGCACCTCCGCCACCCGCGAGAAAACCTTTGTGCTTTCGCCCGGCGGTTCGGTGAGCGTAAATTTATGATAAACAGCAAATAACCGATATGAATCCTTATTCGTACACAGAAAAGAAAGACACGCGCTCCGGATTCGGGGCAGGTTTGATGCTTGCCGCCCAAGAACTTCCGCAAGTGGTGGCGCTCTGCGCCGATCTCACCGGTTCGGTCAAGATGGACGCGTTCGCCAAGGCCTATCCCGAACGTTTTTTCCAGGTGGGAATCGCCGAAGCCAATATGATCAGTATCGCCGCAGGTATGGCTGTGGCGGGCAAGATACCTTTCACGGGCACGTTCGCCGAATTCTCCACCGGCCGCGTCTACGACCAGATCCGTCAGTCGGTGGCCTATACGGGTGCCAACGTCAAGATTTACGCTCCGCACGCGGGGCTTACCGTCGGCGAGGACGGCGCCACCCACCAGGCCCTGGAAGACCTCGGCATGATGCGTATGATGCCCGGCATGACGGTGGTGCACCCCTGCGACTACAACCAGGCCGTGCAGGCGGTGGTGGCCGTGGCCAAGCACGAGGGCCCCGTCTATCTGCGTTGCGGACGTCCCACGGTGCCTAACTTTACGCCCGCCGACCAAAAGTTCGAAATCGGAAAAGGCTATGTGCTGCGCGAGGGCAATGATGTGACGCTCATTACAATGGGGCATTTGGTATGGCCCGCGCTGGAAGCCGCCTCGGTGCTCGACGAAAAAGGCGTGCACGCCGAGGTCATCAATATGGCCACGCTCAAACCTTTGGACGAAGACTGCGTGTTGCGCTCGGTGCGGAAAACCGGTTGCGTCCTCACCTGCGAGGAACATCAGATAAACGGCGGTCTGGGCGATGCCGTGGCGCAGCTCTTGGTTCACAAACACCTGGCTCCTATGGAGATGATGGGTGTGAACGATCAGTTCGGCCAAAGCGGACAGCCGCAGGAGTTGCTCGATTTCTACGGCCTCAATGTGGAAGGCATGGTGAACCGTGTGCTGGCGTTGCGGAAAAGGCTGTAAGGAACGGCGCACATCTGTGTATGCCGAAACAAGAAGTAATTGAAAGAAACGATGAAAGTACATTTTGTGGCCGTCGGCGGCAGTGCGATGCACAATCTGGCGATGGCGCTGCATCTGAAAGGATACGAAGTGAGCGGCTCGGACGATGAGATTTTTGAACCCGCCCGTTCGCGTCTGGCCCGCTACAACCTCCTGCCCGCCGACGAGGGCTGGCATCCCGAAAAGATTACTCCGGATCTGGACGCCGTGATTCTCGGTATGCACGCCCGCGAGGACAATCCCGAACTTCTGCGCGCCAAGGAACTCGGTCTCAAGATTTATTCCTATCCCGAATACCTTTACGAACAAAGCAAGGACAAGAAGCGTGTGGTGATAGGCGGAAGCCACGGAAAGACCACGGTCACGGCCATGATTCTCCATGTGTTGAAGAAGGAGAANATGGAATGCGACTATATGGTGGGCGCGCAGCTGGCCGGNTACGACATCATGGTGCGCCTCAGTCAGACCGCCCGCGTGATGGTGATAGAAGGCGATGAGTATCTTACTTCGCCGATCGACCGCCGNCCCAAATTTCATCTTTATCATCCTGATATAGCGGTGATAAACGGCATCGCGTGGGATCATATCAANGTATTCCCCACTTTCGGGAACTATACCGAGCAGTTCCGCATCTTTGCCGAGAGCATCATGCCGGACGGCGTTCTGGCGTATTTTGAGGGCGACCCCGAAGTGAAGAAAATCGGCGAGGGGCTGGCCGCCACCCGTCCCGANGTGNAGCGGATGCCTTATCGTGTGCCCGCCTACGACGTGCAGGACGAAGCGTGTGTGTTGCATTTCGGGGGCAAGGATTATCCGATGAAAGTCTTTGGTCGGCACAACATGCAGAATATCGACGCCGCATGGAGCGTGTGCCGTTGCCTGGGTATCGGGGACGAGGCCTTTCTGCGCGCCATAGCGAGTTTCGAGGGCGCGTCCCGCCGTTTGGAGAAAATCGCCGACAACAAGACGGAAAAAGTGAGCGTGTTCAAGGATTTCGCGCATTCGCCCTCCAAACTGAGCGCCACGATAGCCGCCGTAAAGGAACAATATCCCGACCGCAAGTTGGTGGCTTGTATGGAATTGCACACGTTCAGCAGTCTTAGCAAGGCTTTCTTTCCGCACTATAAGGGTTGCATGAACCAGGCCGATGCGCCTATGGTGTATTTCAATCCGAAAGCGGTGGAGCACAAGAAATTGGAGGCTATTTCGGAAGATATGGTCTTCGAGGCTTTCGACTGCCCGAACCTGCGGGTGTTCTCCGACAGTGCGGCATTGGTGCGCGAACTCAGACAGATGAATTGGAACAACGCCAATCTGTTGTGGATGACTTCGGGCAATTTCGACGGCGTGGACGAAAAGGCCTTGGCCTTGCAAATCGCGCAGAATTGCAAATAATTCGTATCTTCGCTCATATAAAGAAAATTTTTTCAGCCATGAATATGAAGACCATAGAAAGCGCGAATTTTCAAGGAAAAAAGGTGCTTGTGCGTTGTGATTTCAACGTGCCTCTCGACAAAGACAGACATATTACCGACGATACCCGTATCCGCGAGTGTCTGCCCACCATCAACAAGTTGTTGAAAGACGGGGCGGCGGTGATTCTGATGTCGCATCTCGGACGTCCGGCCGGCACGGGTTTCGAAGCGGAATTCAGCCTTTCTCCGGTGGCCGACTACCTGAAAAAGACGCTTTCCTGCCCGGTTCATTTCAATCAGGATGCCTTTACCGAAGTAACCGTGAAAGCCGCGCAGGAGCTCCGTCCCGGCGAGGTCCTTTTGTTGGATAACCTGCGTTTCATCAAGGGCGAGACCAAGGGTGACGAAGCGTTTGCCTCCTACCTGGCCAAGTTGGGCGATGCCTATGTGAACGACGCTTTCGGAGCGGCGCACCGCGCGCATTCCTCCACGGCCATCATCGCCAAATTCTTTCCCCACGACAAGTATTTCGGCTATCTGATGGCGCACGAAATCACCAACCTCGAGAAACTTCTGCACGGAGCCGAACATCCTTTTACGGCGGTGATCGGCGGGGCGAAGGTGTCGAGCAAAATCGATGTGTTGAAGAATCTGGCCGACAAGGTGGATTCGTTGATTATCGGCGGCGGCATGGCCTACACGTTCATCAAGGCTATGGGCGGCAGTATCGGCGACTCGCTCGTGGAAGACGACAAACTCGCCACGGCCTGCGAGATTGTGGAGGATTTCAAACGCAAGAACGTAAAACTGTATCTGCCCTCCGACACGCTTTGCGCCGACAAGTTCGACAACGAGGCNAACCGNAAGGTGATGCCCACGCACGCCATTTCTTCGGGCTGGATGGGCATGGACATCGGCCCNGANACCATCAAGGAATTCAGNGAGGTGATAAACGCCTCCAAGAGTGTGCTTTGGAACGGTCCTCTCGGCGTGTTCGAAATGGCGAACTTCAGCGAGGGCACGTTGCAGATAGGCCGTTGCATCGGGCAAGTGACCGAGCGCGGCGGCTACACGGCGGTGGGCGGCGGCGACTCGGTGGCCGCGGCCAATAAACTGGGGCTGGCCAAGTCGCTTTCCTACGTTTCCACCGGCGGCGGCGCCATGCTCGAATACCTCGAAGGAAAAACGCTTCCCGGCGTGGCCGCGATAGCGGAATAAAGGGAGTTACGATAAAAATAAAGGAGTCATGATTACCTTGGATTTTGGAGAATACGGAAAGGCGCAACAGCCCGCTCCGTGTTCCATTGTGGACGGCTTGATCTCCGTCAACAAAGAGTTGCTTAAAGAATTCTGCGCCGCGAAGATAGACGGCAAGATAGTGGATTTGCGGACGATAGTGACGGAAGACACCGCTTTTGAACTCGTCAGGATAGGAACCCCGGAAGCCCTCAGGATTCTGCGTCATACCTGCGCCCATATCATGGCCGAAGCGGTGAAGCACCTTTATCCGCAGGCCAAGGTCACCATCGGTCCCGCCACCGACGAAGGTTTCTTCTACGATTTCGACTGTCCTCCTTTCGACAAGGAACAGCTTGAGCAGATTGAGAAGGAAATGAAGTCGATCATCAAGAAGAATCCCCGCATCACGCGCACCGAAGTATCGCGCGACGAGGCGAGGAAACTGATGCAGGACATGGGCGAGACCTACAAGGTGGAGTTGCTGGATGCCATTCCCGAAGGCGAACGCATCACGCTCTATACGCAGGACGATTTCACCGACCTCTGNACGGGCCCGCACTTGCTGTATGTCAATCAGATAAAGGCTTTCAAACTGCTTGCCTCCTCCAACACCTACTGGCGGGGCGACAAGAACAACCACAGCCTTTCGCGTATCCACGGCACGGCCTTCTTCACCAAAGAGNATCTGGANGCCTATCTGCAACACCTGGAAGACATCAAGAANCGCGACCACAACAAACTCGGCCGCGAAATGGAATTGTTCACCACGGTGGACGTNATCGGGCAGGGGCTTCCGTTGCTGATGCCCAAGGGGGCGAAAATCATCCAGACCTTGCAGCGTTGGGTGGAAGACCTGGAAGACAACGAATGGGGCTACACCCGCACCAAGACGCCGTTTTTCGCCAAGAGCGACCTCTANAAGATTTCGGGGCATTGGGACCACTACCGCGACGGCATGTTCGTGATAGGAAATCCCGAGAAAGAGGGCGAAGTGTTTGCNCTGCGGCCTATGACGTGTCCTTTCCAATACTACGTGTACAAGGCCACGCCGAAATCCTACCGGGATCTGCCTTGCCGCTACAGCGAAACGTCCACCTTGTTCCGCAACGAAGATTCGGGCGAGATGCACGGGCTTACCCGCGTGCGTCAGTTCACCATTGCGGAGGGACACCTGATTGTGCGTCCCGACCAGATGGTCGAGGAGTTCAAGAAGTGCCTCGCTTTGGCCAAATATATCCTCACCACGCTCGGTTTGCAGGAGGATGTGACCTATCACCTCTCCAAATGGGATCCGAACAACAGGGCGAAGTATATCGGGGAACCGGAAGTCTGGGAAAAGACGCAGGACAGCATCCGCGAAATCCTTGTCTCGCTCGACATTCCTTTTGTGGAAGACGACGGCGAGGCGGCTTTCTACGGCCCCAAGGTGGATATCAACGCCAAGAACGTATACGGTAAGGAGGATACGATGATTACCGTGCAGTGGGATGCTTTGCTGGCCTATCAGTACGATATGACGTATATCGACCAGAACGGCGAGAGTGTCCGTCCGTATATCATCCACCGCACCAGCATCGGTTGCTACGAGCGTACCTTGGCCTGGCTGGTGGAGAAGTATGCCGGCAANCTGCCTACGTGGCTGTGTCCCGAACAGGTGCGCGTGCTGCCTATCTCGGAAAAGTTCTTCGACTATGCCGACACGGTGGCNGCCGACCTNAAGAAACGGGGCGTNNTGACGGATGTGGATCACCGTGCCGAGAAAATCGGACGCAAGATCCGCGACGCCCGCAACGAGCGCATTCCCTATCTGCTTATCGTGGGACAGAAAGAAGCCGAAGAGGGCACCATTTCGGTATGGAGCCGTTTCAAGGGCGACGAGGGCGGCACCACGCTCAACGCGTTTGCCGATCAGATCTGNGAGGAAATCCGCACGAAAGCGATTCGGAAAGAAAGCGTGCAGGAGTAGGGGTCCGACCCTGCCGTATCTATGGGAGACCGCGAGAAGAAAATATATAAAGTGACCTGGGTGGGCTCGCTTGTCAATGCCTTGTTGATAGCCTTGAAGTTCGCCGCCGGGATTTTCGGGCGCAGTTCGGCGATGATGGCCGATGCCGTCCACTCGCTCACGGACTTTGTTTCGGATATCATCGTGTTGGTTTTCGTGCGGATTTCGGGCAAGCCGCGCGATGAGAATCATGGTTACGGACATGGCAAGTTCGAGACTTTCGCCACGCTGATTATCGGCATCATCCTTGCCGCTGCCGGTATAGGATTGCTTGTGAACGGTGCAAGGCTCGTGGTGGCGGGCATAAAGGGAGCGGCGCTTCCGGAGCCTACCTATGTGGCGTTGGCGGTGGCGTTGGTTTCCATTATCTCCAAAGAGATTCTATACCGTTATACCATACGTGCGGGCAAACGTCTGAAATCCGATGCCGTGGTGGCCAATGCATGGCATCACCGCAGTGATGCCATTTCATCGCTCGGTACCTTGGTGGGTATCGGCGGGGCGATGTTTTTAGGCGAGCCGTGGCGTATCCTCGACCCCTTGGCGGCGGTTGTGGTCAGCATCTTCATCATCAAGGCCGGGTATGACATCATAAAGCCCTGCATCGGCGAGTTGCTGGAATGTTCGTTGTCGGAAGAACAGATAAGCCAAATCACCGCCTGCATCAAATCGGTGGAGGGCGTGAGGGGGCTGCATAACCTGCGTTCCCGTAAGGTAGGAAACGCCATTGCCATAGACGTTCATGTAAAGATGGACGGCGGACTGAGGCTTACCGAAGCGCACGATATAGCCAGCTGTATAGAAAAGGGTATCCGTGCCAAGTTTGGAAGCAACAGTTTGATAAATATACATATGGAGCCCTTTGAGGAAGGGACGGAATGCGTTTCATCGCCCGTC
>WFLX010095790.1_pt1 | contig 13364 bp, 11 predicted proteins | sample 4967041 | NCBI WGS metagenome assembly WFLX01 (sample SAMN12857096, study PRJNA449069) | gut metagenome | isolation source: stool from male and female vole | host: Microtus ochrogaster | place: USA:Florida | collected 2017
TCGTTTTTCGTGCTTGCCGCGTAGAGCGTGTCGAAAATGTCGCTGTCCGCCGCCGAAAGTTCTTCCGCGCCGCCGGCAATCATCATATCCTGAAATCCGTATGCGATTTGCTCGTAAGAATATCCGATGGATTGGCTTCCCGAAGTGCAAGCCGTGTTGGTCGTGATGATGCGTCCGCGAATTTGAAAATACACGCTCAAATTGGAAGCCGCCGTTTGAGGCATCGCGCGAACGTAAGTGGTCGCGTCCATTCGCGAACAATCGTTCGTTTCAAGCATGTAGCAAAAATCCATGTTCGCGTCCAAACTTCCCATGCACGAGCCGTAAGAAATTCCCGTGCGTCCATTGTGAATTTCTTCGACCGTATTTCCTTCGGCATCGACGAGTCCCGCCATCCGCAAAGCGTCATCCGTAGCCTGAAGCGCGAGNCGAGAAACTCGTCCCATCGAGCGAATTTTTTTNCGCGGATACGCGCGCAATTCTTTTGTATACGGAGCGGCAAGACGCGTATTCATTCCTTCGCCGAATTTGTCCCAATCGTCCATTCGCACGACGCAATTTTGCAAGCCTTTCAGCGTCTTCAAAATTTCTTCCCAAGTGTCGCCGAGCGAGCTGCAAATGCCCGCGCCCGTAATCACAACTCTTCGTTTTTCCATTTTAAATTATTCCTCCATTTACATTGATGACTTGTCGCGTGATATAACTCGCGCCTTTCGACAAAAGGAAAATCGCCACGGCAGCAACTTCTTCGGGAGTGCCAGCGCGATTCATCGGAATTGTCGGCAAAATCATNTCGAGCGGAGCGTCCTTAATCATTTCGGTTTCAATCACTCCNGGAGCNATGCAATTCACCGTGATTTTTCGCTTCGCCAATTCCACCGCCAAAGCTTTCGTCGCGCCAATGATTCCGGCTTTTGACGCGCTGTAATTCACTTGGCCGCGATTTCCCATCACGCCGCTCACCGAAGCGATCGTGATGATCCGACCTTTTTTCTGGCGGCACATCGGCATCACCAAAGGCTGAATCACATTGTAAAAACCGTCAAGATTCGTGTGAATCACTTCGTCCCAACTTTCCGCGCTCATTCCNGGAAAAGCCGCGTCGCNACAAATTCCGGCGTTTTGCACGACGCCCCAAAACGCGCCGTTCGCCTCAACNTATGCGCTCAACTTTTGCTCGCAGTCCGCGCGGTCGGCAACATTAAATTGAAGCAATTCGCCAGAGCCGCCTTCCGACTTGATTTCATCCAAAAGTGCCTGCGCCTTTTCCGCGCCGCGATTGTAATGCGCCACGACAAAATAGCCTTCTTTCGCCGCCGCCAACGCAATCGCGCGACCGATGCCGCCGCTTGCGCCAGTCACCAAAACTTTTTCCCGCAAATTTTCTTCGCCCATATTTCCTCCAAAAAAGATTTTCAAAATTTATTTCGTTCGCAAAATATTCAAATCCTCGGTTTCCATCACCGTCACCGTCGTGGAAACGGCCGGCGTCTCGGGATTTTCGCTGGAAAACGCTTCGCCGTAATATGTCAAAATATTTTCTATTTCATCGACTTTTTTTATCTTCACGTGAATCGAAGTGCCCGCCTTGAAAAACGGAACGTTCGCCGAATAATTTATCAAGCTCAGCAAAAATCCGGGCTTCGGCTTGCAACCCATTTCGTAGCCGGTCACGCCGCTCAAAGCCGAAATGCTTTGCGCAATCAATTCAAACGCGACATGCGAAGGCACGCCNCCGATTTCCTCGTCATAAAAAATATTTTCTTTTTCAATCAACGAAATCGATTCCAAAGTTCGCGCCATCGTGTCATGCTGAACAAGATGGTCGAGCAAAAACATTTTGCTTTTGTGCGGCAAAAGCTCAATCAATTTTTCGCTGGGAACATTTTGCGCCAATTCAAATTTTTTTTCAGCCATTAAAATTTCCTCGCCATTCCAAATTCATTCGGAACGACTTTTTCCGATTATCAAACTAACGTTGCATCCGCCAAAGCCAAATGAATTCGACATGCAAACATTTATTCGCCGCGAGAATTTCGTTTCGCGTCCGACCAAATTTATTCGCGGAATTTTTTCGTCGCGCTCGCCGTCAAAAACATGAAGCGGCAATTTTATTTGCTCAGAATTTTTTCCGCAATTGTTTTTGATTGCCAAAAAGCACGCCGCCAATTCCACCGCGCTCGACGCTCCGAGAGTGTGCCCGGTAATCGGCTTTGTGGAACTCGCGAAAATTTCTTTTTCATCGCAAATCAATTTTCCAAAACATTGCTCCGTCGCAAGCGATTCCATCGCGTCGTTCAATTTTGTTCCAGTGCCGTGCAAATTGACATAATCAATATTTTCACTTCCGAGCGAAGCGTCGTCAAGCGCAGACTTCATCGCACAAAGCGCGCCGCTTCCGTCTTCCAAAGGCGAAGTCATGTGATGCGCGTCGCAACTTTCGCCCACGCCCAAAAGTTCGATGCAATTTTCATTCGAGCCGTCCGAAGAATCTTGCACCACGCAAAAATCTTTCGCCAAAACAAAAAACGCCGCGCCTTCGCCCAAAGTAATTCCCGAACGATTTTTGCTGAACGGATTCGTCTTTTCCGCCGAAATCGATTCAAGCGAATTGAAGCCGAGCAAAGCCGTGTCCGAAGCGACATCCGCTCCGCCGACAATCGCGGCATCCACAATTCCCGCGCGAATCAATTCCGCGCCTTTTGCAATCGCGCTCGCGCTGGAAGAACACGCCGTCGCAAAAACAAACGCGGGCGCATTCAAGCCGAATTTTTCTTTTGCGAACGTGGCAGGATAATCCGCGCTTTGCATTTCCAAAGAATAATTTTCGGGAAATTTTTTTGTCGCAAAAAATTCACGATGCCCCGCCAAAGAAAATTCCGAGCCATTGTCGCACGAACCGACGCACACTGCAATTCGCGCCGCNCCATATTTTTCCTTCGCGCGTTCGACAAACGGCGCAANTTGATTCAATGCCAAATCTTCAATTTGAATGATTCGCATATCATATTTCGCGCTCGTCGGAGAAAGTTTGCCATCATCGATTTTTCCAGCGAAAAAATTTTCACCTGAAAAAGTTTTCACTTTCACCAAACCCGAATTGTCTCCGCAAACGAGAGCGTTCCAAAAAGTCTGCGCGTCGCAGCCGGCGGCCGTGGCAATTCCTGGATTTGACAAGTACAATTTTTGTTTCACGAAAAATCTTTCCTTTTTTAGCGACAATTTTAAACGTTCTGGCAAAATTATAATCGGAATTCAAATATTAGTCTAGTAGTGGCGGAAGGCGAAATCGCGCTGCGACCTAGCCGCAGCGGAAGCGAAAATTCCTCTTCCGCATTGTAAGCTTCAACGTTACAACAAAATTCACGCGGCTACATTATTTCGCGGCATTCGGCGAATTTCTAAATGCCAAAATTTTCGACTTCAATTCCTTCCGAATGGATTTGTCCGTCCGCGCCAAATGCTTTTTTACAACATCGTCAATCAAATTGAGCGGAAATTGTTCAACAAGAATTTCATCTTCCTCGACGAAAAAAAATTGCGCGCGCACTTTTAGAATTGAACACAGAGTTTCAAAAAGTTCGGCGGAAACGAACGACGAGCCAGTTTCCAGCGAGCCGATATGCTTTGCGCTCACGCCAGCCTTTTCTGCCAACTGTTCCTGCGAAAAGCCAGAATTTTTTCTGTATTTGCGGAGATTTTTGCCGAACAATTTTTTTGCGTCCATATACAGAAGTATAAAGTAGAATTTTTCCCATAAACACCCTACAAAATATATGATTTATTCGCCATTAGTCCACCTAAAGGGTTGACTTAACTTTATTTTACAGATATTATAAGTTATATACAATCTTTCAAAGCGAATAACGGAGAAATCACGATGTTTAAGGTGAGAAAAATTTTCATTCTGCTTGCCGCAATTTTTTGTGCAGAAAATCTGTTCGCTGAATATGCGGGCAATTTGCAAATTCGCGCGGGCGTAAGTTTGGAAAAATTGCAAAGACAAAATCTCAAATTGAATTCGCAAATTTCTGATTGGGCGAAAGAGACTGACGACGACACCAATTTTTATTTGGCACTCAGCTCTTATAACATTTGGTATTTGCGCGACAGAAATTTTGGAATTGGTTTTGTCGTGGACATTGCGGATTTAATTTTTTACGCCGCCCAATACGATGCGAAGGCATCCACTTGGGACATTATGATTGGTCCCGCTTTTGGTTTTCGAATCAACAATGCAATAAAAATACAAACTGGAATCGGATTGAATGTTGGACTTTTCAGAGCATTATATGGAGGTGGAGGTCGTTATTACGATGCCTATGTGGACGACGGCGATAGCTTCGGATTGGGCGTGGCGTTAGACTTCAATTTGGAATTTTTGCCGAACGCCGTTTTCAGTCCCGTTATCGGATTTCGACTTGGAAGCATTTTTTCCAACGGCGGACATGTTCATTATGAAAGTCTTTCTGCCGAAAACAGTCAAAATAATTATGACGCGGATTATAAAATCAGAAATTATTCATTAAGATTTTATGCGGGCGGCGCATTCAATTTTGGAAGATAAAATTCGCATTAAAAATTTTTATTGCGGCAAAACGAAATGAATTGCTTCATTCTTCGCAATGATAAAATTTCACATCATTTCGCTAACTATGTCGCACGGATTTATTCCATTGTAAAGCCAAGCGTACATCGCGGCGGCGGAAATCACGCGACGACCATAGTCACGAGTTTCGGCGAATGGAAGCGTTTCCAAAAACAAATCGCTCGAAATTTTTCCACGCGCATCAAACTGAATTTTCGAGCCGCGAATCCAACGGCGCACATTCGTCAAACCAGCATTGTACGCGAACAGCGCGAGAATTTGCGAATCGTCCAACCGCGATTTCATTTTGGAAAAATAGAAAGTTCCGAAACGAACGTTTACGACAGGATCGTGCAAATTGTATTCGGAAACTTTCAGGCTTGCGGCGCAGTCGGCGGCCGTGCCTTCCATAAGTTGGGTGAGTCCTATCGCGCCAGCATGACTTTGAACGCGCGGTTCAAAAAAACTTTCGGTGCGAATGAGCGCGTACATAACATAGTTGGCAATTCCGAATTCGGCACAAGCGGAATTCACTTCCTCGGAAAAATCCTGCGGATAAAGAAGCAGAAAATTTTCGCGCGAAATTTTTTCGCCAGCCAAAGAATTCATTTGTGAAAAACCTGCGTGACGCGAAATCATTCTCAAACTTTTAGAATAGAATCCGCCTTGCCCGTCATCAAGTTTTCGCAAGAATTCGGCGAGTTTTGTAGCCGTCGGCAAGTCAATCGTTCGCTTGTCTTGCTCGAAAAAAAACAGCCATTCGTCGTAGATTTTTTCCGCAAACCCAAACTCGGCATAACCGAGCAAAAGTTTGCGCGCGGAAATCGCTTTTTCATCGGGCAAAAATTCTTGACTTTGCGAGGCGGAATTTTCTTGCATGATTTTTTTCCGCGTAGAATTTTTATCGGATTTTTTCTGCTTCTCTTCTGCCCCGAAAAAAATTTCTTCGATTTGTTTTTNGGAAAGTTCGAGTTGCTTGGCTGCCAAAAGTTTGTAATAAACATAAGTTCCGGCATCGCAATTCGCCGCCACCCAAAACGCTTTTTCAATTTCNTTGTCGTCGCCGTCCAAAAATCCCGACTGCATTATCCGCGCGGTGAGATACGCGAATTTTGAAACCATGGCAGGGCTGGCGCAATCTTTTATTATCGAAAAGATTTCCGGAAAGGCATTCCACTTGCCGCCCGAAAAAAGCAGCACGGAAAGCGAATCGAAAAAATCATCAAAGTAGGAAGGCTCATTCCACGCCGCGCAATATTTTCGCAAACCCGAAATCGCTTCTTCCACGGAAACTCGCAGACAAGACTGCAAATAATACCAAATCGCTTGGTCGCAATCTTCTTCGCTTTCCGCAGATTGAACGGCCAAATCAAATCGCTCTAGCGCGCGCCGCAAGGAATTGTCGCTTTTGTTGTAAAGCAAGCCTGAATAAAGCAGCGCGCAATACTTTATTTTTTTATCCGAAAAATTTTCATCTTGAGCAAGTTCTTCAAAAAATTTTGCGTTCGCGATATTTCCTTTGCTGCCGTTCAAACAAGCGCGTCCCATGTCCGCCACAAGTTGATAAGTCAGCGGAACGCTTCGCCGCGTGATTGTCATTTCCCGAATTTGGTCGAACATTTCAAAAGCCGCGTTGTAGTTTCCGCGATAAATTGCGATGCGAAATTGCTGAATGAAATTCACGTTGAACGAAAAATCGTCATGCGCTTCCGGCANATTTCCTTCGCTNGTGATGAAACTTTCCAAATTATCGCGCGCGTTCTCGCGATAAAAAACATAATGATCGGCAGAAACTCGACGCTTCGTAAACCAATCGTAAATCGTTCGTTCCAANCGCGAATCTTTTTTTCGTTCCATCAAATCCAGTCGCAGCCGAACAAGCTCGTTGGGCGCATTTCCAAAATCCAAATTTTCGGTTGCTTCGAGCGCGAGCGAAAATTCTTTATGGCGAATGAATTCGCGGCAAGCAAAAAGTTTTGCAAAATCGTCATCATATTTTTTCAGGAATTCCCGGCAAACTTTTATCCTTTCCTGAACATTTCCAATCATCGCGAGCTGTTCAAAACTTCTTCGCGCAGGATAATAACTTCCTCGCTGAACACATCGCTCAAAACATTTTTTGGCTTTTTCTTCGTTTCCTTTTCGAAGTTCCTCCAGNCCAAAAAAATATTGAACATCTTCGCCATAAAATTCATTCAAAGAATTTTTTGACGCGGCATTGCATCCAAAAGAAAATGCCNCCAAAAAAACAACAAAGGCGAGAACAATTTTTTTTATTTGCGCATTCATCATTCTTCCGGAATCCGAATCGTAGTGCCCGCGATTATGTAGTCAGGATTTTTGATATTGTTGTAATGGGCGATTTTCGGATAGAGCCACGGATTTTTGTAATACGTNGCCGCCAAATCCCAAAGCGTGTCGCCCCATTTTATTTTGTAGACAATTTCCTTTGGCGCAGATTTCTTTTCTTGCGGCGGAGGAAAATCAGGAACAACATTTTTCGTTTCCGAAATCACGACGACTTCATCTTCCTTTGCGGGCGGCGCAATCGGCGTGACAGGTTCGGGCGGTGGCGGCAATTCGGAAATTTCTTTTTCGCTTGAAAAATCTTGCGAAAGTTCTTGCGATGAATTTTGCGATTGATTTTTTTCGAGCGAATTGAAACGCGTTGGCGCAANGAACAAAATCGCGAGCAAAGCGAGCACACAAATAATCGCGCAAACGACGCAAACCACGACGGGNAATTTTTGACTTTTATTTTGCGAATTTTCGCCATATTCGTTTTCGTCGTCATACAAATCCGAAAAATCAAGTGCGCCCGCCGAAGAATTGTTTTCCGAAAAAGAGTCAAAAGAATTTTCCACAGACGATTTTTTTTCGCCATCAAAATTTGAATTCGTTCCATCCAAAGAAAAATCCGCGTCGTCAAAATTCGGCATATCAAAATCCATATCCGAAAAATCCAAATCGCCATTCGCAGAATCAGTTTCTTCCTGAATTTCATTTTGCGCGGCGGAAGAATCAGGCTCGTCAAAAGAAATGTCTGGAAAATCCAAGTCGGGCAAATCGGAATCCTGCGCGATTTCATCCGAAACATTTTCTTCGTCNTGCGGCGCATCGGAAAGATTCTCGTCCAATGAAAAATCGTCGTCTTGCGGCAATGATTCCGCAAGCGCGGATTCTTCCGCCGGCGCGTCGTCTCCGAAACTTTCGGGCAAATCCAAGTCGTCAAGCGGCGGCAAGTTGTCCGAAACTTTTTCTTCCGCAATTCCCGCCGTTTCAGCAACAGAATTTTCCTCGACAGGATTCTCCTCCGCAGCATTCGATTCGGCGGTTCCTTCAACGCTCGTTTCGCCGAAATCTTCCTGCGGAAAATCCAAGTCGGGCAAATCTAAATCTTGCGCGATTTCATCCGAAACATTTTCTTCGTCTTGCGGCGCATCGGAAAGATTCTCGTCCAATGAAAAATCGTCGTCTTGCGGCAATGATTCCGTAAGCGCGGACTCTTCCGCAGGCGCGTCGTCTCCGAAACTTTCGGGCAAGTCCAAATCCAAGTCGTCAAGCGGCGGCAGGTCGTCCGAAACTTTTTCTTCGTCTTGCGGCGAAGGAGCGAGAGCTACGCCTTCGGCTTCATCGGAATTTTCCGCGTCAAAATTTTTCGGGCTGTTCTTATTTTCCGAAAGCAGCGAAAGCGAAACTTGAGATTCCGCGCCACTTTCCTTGTCTACGATTTTTGCCGAAAGTTCATTTTTTTCGTCGAGCGAAATTTCAAGACCGATGTTCGGCTCGCCATTCGGATGTTTTTTCATTTTCGAGATTTCCAATGTGTCCAAATATTCGGCTTCGTCAATCGAAGATTTTTCTCCGCGATACAAATCGACTTTGACTTTTGTCTGATTGTCTTTCACGGTCGTGAGATTGATTTCTTTTTTTTCCATCGAACCTTCTTCCAAAATCGGAAAGAAAGTTCCGTCCGCCAATTTTATGCCGATTTTTTTCATAAAAGCCTCGCGAAAACTGATAAAATATTATATCACAAAATCAACTATATGTATAGAAAAAAAATGAAAATTCAACTTCTGAAAATCACGCATGTATGACAAGGCCGTCCACCGCCAAATCCAAAGTTTCGCGAATCGCGCCGATGGAGTTTTCGCCCAAAACGGAAAATCGAAAAACTGAAGAAAGAATCAGGCTGTAAAGCATTTCGTAAGTCGTGCGGACATTCGTTTTTTTGAACTCGCCGTTTTTCATTCCATTGATTAGAATTCCGTCAATCAAATGGCGCAGCCGAATCAGCCGCCGCCTGACGCGCTCGCCCGGATCGACTCCATTTTTTTTGCAGCCCAAAAGATAATAAAGTATCACGGAAAAAAGTCCTCTGTTCTTTTCGCATTCGTCCACCATCGCGCCGAGCGTTTTCCGCAATGTTTTTTCCGCGCCGGATTTTTTTTCGGCGACAATTTCTTTCAAACGCAATTCGATTCCGGCGGTGAGCTGCTTTATGCTCCACGTAAAAATCTCGCGCTTGTTTTTAAAATAAATGTAAAGCGTGGTGCGCGTGATTCCGCAGCGGTCGGCGATTTTTTGAAACGTGACGTCTTCATAACCTTCGTCAATAAAAACTTCGAGCGCGTTCTGCAAAATTTCTTGGCGACGTTTGTCGTGTTCAACAATGATAGACATTTTTCCTCAATGCGATGCGGGCAAGTCCCGTCGCGAACGAATTAGTTGTACATATAAAAACACGTGTTCAATTTTCCGGCTTTTATGTTTTTCAAAAGCGGCGCGTAATGTCCCACGCATTTTTGGAATTCCCTGTTCGACGTGATGAATCCCATTTGCCAATCCGGGAAATTTTCAAAAAGGCAAGACATTTCCTTGTAAAGAATTTCGGCCTCTGCCGCGTCGCCCAAACGCTCGCCGTAAGGCGGATTTGAAAGCAGCAAACCTTGCGGATAAGGCGCGCTCAAATCTTTGAAGTCGGCGCGTACAAAATCCACGCGCTTTATTTTCGCATCGCTTCCGATTGATTGCAACGCGCGCCCAGCCATCACGCAAGCGCGTTCAACGTTTTGCTTTGCGTTTTCGATTGCGTTCTCGTCGATGTCGCTTCCTGTAATCCGAATCTCAACGTCGGTGCGGATTTTTTCCGCTTCGATTCTGCGCAATTCTTCCGCGCGCCTTTTGTTGAAAAAAGGCAAATTTTCGAGCGCGAAATTTCTGCCCAAACCCGGCGCGATGTCGCAAGCGTAAAGCAAGGCTTCGATCGGAATCGTTCCGGAACCGCAGAACGGATCGTGCAAAGGAGTTTTCCTGCGCCAAAGCATCATCTGCAAAAGAATCGCCGCCGTAGTTTCGCGAAGCGGGGCGGGGCCNCCTTGCGTCCTGTAACCGCGCTTGTGAAGCGGCTGCCCGGAAAGGTCGAGCAAAACTTGGACGCGATCATTTTCAATATAAATGCGAACGTCACTTTGTACTCCGCTTTCAGGCAGGGAATTCATTCGCCAGACTTCGCCGAGCTTTTTGTAAATCGCCTTTTGCGCCATCGCCTGAATCGTGTGCTCGGAATCAAGCCGGCTTTTGTAAATGCGAACTTTGTCCACCACGACGCGCGAATCTTTTTTAAAATAATTCTGCCACGGCGCGGCATAAATTCCATCGAAAAACAAATCGAAATTGTCGGCGTGAAATTCAGCGACTTCCAAAAAAACGCGGTCGGCGGTGCGCAAGCATAAATTCGCGANAAACATCGCGTCNTCGTCGCCCGAAAAAGCCACGCGCCCGGGAATTTTTTCCGCGGCGGAAGCGGCGAGTTTGTAGCCGAGATGCTTTATTTCATTGCCCAAAATTTTTTCCGCGCCCACCGCGCACAAAGCCACAAGTTTGTTCATGATTTTAAGTCTAGCATTTTTTCGCGATTTAGACTAGAGGGGAAATTTGCGGGGAAAGCGCGCGAGATGTTCGGCGCGCCGAAAATGCGTACCGCAAAACCTTGTCTTAGTCTAACGCAAAATCTTGCACTAGTTACGCACGAATTCCATCATAGTTATGTTAGACACTTAATCATAAGCAGTGCGCATAAAATCAACCAAGAAATAGCATCAAAATCACCTTGTCTACAAGACTTCCATGCATTACCCCGCTACTCGTTCATCCGCTGCCATTCCTCTGCCGAATAGACTGCCGTCACCGTCTTGGGCATTTTGCTGCTATCTTTGTGGAGTATCTTTATGTCTCCTACCAGNTTTACGGTCAGTTCTGATGAAATGCGGGAAAACGGAATGTCATAAAAAACCACTTTTTCCAATTTTGCCTCCGCAAAGTATGTTTTCTGCGCCTTAAGCTGCGGAGAATCAAGCGGAAGATTCCATTGATCCAAATCCACGCGTGTATAAACCGATGAATGGATACCGACTTTCTTCAAAAGTTCTTCATCTTCATTATACAAGCCGACTTCCGATTTGCAGTTGTAGCTCAATCTGTACACTCCATTTTCTCCGAACACAGGCTTGTAAACCGTCCTTGCCCAGTCCACATTTTCCTTGTCCGCACAAACCGCAATCCATTCATCAAGCACCGTCTTCCATACGGAAAGCGCGTCCCTGTCGGGAAAGATTTTGATTCCGGGGGTGACNGTNATTNTCACCGTTTTGTTTCCCGCATTGATTTCATCTTTCATTNCCGAAAANTCGTACACGGCAATCAGCGCATGATCGAGCATNTACGCCTCCAACTCGCGGAACACCTTGTTCCATTTTTCTACCTGCCGCTGCTGATACTGAATCCGCTCTTTGAGCGAAGACATATTGAACGAGCCTGCGAGCATGGCGCGCGAACTTTGCGCCGCCTCAGTTTTGTGCGAGCCGCCGACCTGATTGTAGAACGAAAGTGCCTCGATGTATTTTTCCGCCTTGTTCGCCGCGTCGCCTTTTGCGAGCATCGTCACCGACTTCAATTCCGCGTCGTCCTTCTGCATGAGTCTTTCCAGCTCCGTATCCGAAAAATCGATGGAAAGCCCCGAAAGCAACTGGTGCGCGATTTCCTTGACCGCCGTACCGTTTTCCAACGCGGAAAGCGGATAGCGTCCGACCGCCGCCGCCTTGATTTCGTTCGTTTCGACCTCGTTAATGCGGAAATTGCATACGTATACGCCGCCGGTTTTCTGCACAGAGCCGACGGTAATATACTGCGCGTTCGTCATCCGCCCAATCTGCACGGCGTTCTCTTCGCTGTAAAAGCCTGTCTCAGAAAGTGTCTGCTCGGCAACGACGACCGACTCGTTCTTCCTGTCGAGGACATGCATCTTCGAGTACATGGCGAACAGCCCGGTAAGATTGTCCTGCAATGACTGCGGAATCCAGCCGTCATCCGTACCGCCGGAGAATTCCGGGGAAAGAACGGCGACCGTCATGCCCGCGCCCTTGTACACGGCATGCTGTGCGGGCGCAACGTCGCTCTTGGCAGGTGCGACGGACGGCGTAACCGCGCCTGAATCAACAGCCACTTCCGTGCTTGCGCATCCCGCAAACATCGTAATCACGGACAACCATGCGCCGCAAAGGACGCTTTGTGTTTTTCTCATCATAGTGAACTCCTTCTCTCTCAGTGTTCCTGCAAGAACGACCGGGTGATTTCCTGGGAAAGCGCGCTGTATGCCCGCTGACGCGCGACATCCGCATTGCGTGCGCCGACTTTTGCCGCCGTAGAACTGTACGTGTAAACCGAAGCATCCCCGGACAAAACCGTTATCCGCACCGAAGGCGTGTAGAACGTTCCGGCNGGAAGTTCCTGCCTGTTTTCCNCCACGTCCACCGCACAGACATAAGATGCCCCGCCCAAGCNGCTGGAAACGGCAACGCCGAACCGCGCGAACGATGCGGCAACCGCCGAAGCGACCAGTCCGCCGCAATCATTGGCGCATGCCACGGCAACGGAACAACTGTCCGCCAGCCGCTTNATGTCCGCAGGAACNGACGCGAGCAAATCCTGCGCCGCCTGATATTGCCGTGCGCCGGACGGAAAAAGCACGTGCGCGAACAAAAACAAATCAGAGAGCCCGTCCCGTTCCGCACCTGCCTTCGCCGCGCCGTATGCCAACAGTGAAAGGAACGCCTTCTCCTGCCGCCGCGCCTCATTATGCAAGGCTGCAAACCGCTGCGAGGCTTCTTTCAGCTTCGGCTCGAACGCCTGCCATGCCTCCGCGCGGTCAATGTATGCGCAGACGGCATACTGCGCCGACTTCTGCCCGCGCCACGGCTCTGTATGACGAACNGCAAACAGCTCCACGGAAGACGTGATGACCGTCTGCCGCCGAACGCTCCGCTCGTCCGTCGTCATGCCGGAAACGCTGACGGCAACCTGCTCCGCCTGCACGGATGTTTCCACCGACTGCCTGAAATACCGCCCCAACTCCGCGTCGGCCGCTGCCGCCGCTTCTTCCGCCGACGCGCCGTATCCGACCGCCGCAATGTACGAATCCCGCGGAAAGTCCGCATCAAACGCACCGTCCACCCATCGGGGAACTTGCTGCTTTGCGGCGAATGTCGGCATGCCCGCAATGAACAAGGCAAGCGCGACAAGAGATGAAAAGATTTTGTACGGCTGACGTTTCATCACAGCAAAACCACGGGCAACAGGCGGAACGACATTTTTATGCGCATCCTAGAACGAATCAAATTCCTCAAACACTTCAAGCTTATTGGCTATTTCAAGAACACGTTCTTCTTGCGCCGCGGTCAAGTCGCACGACATAAGCTCCGCGCTAACTTGCAAG
>WFLX010017267.1_pt1 | contig 13363 bp, 12 predicted proteins | sample 4967041 | NCBI WGS metagenome assembly WFLX01 (sample SAMN12857096, study PRJNA449069) | gut metagenome | isolation source: stool from male and female vole | host: Microtus ochrogaster | place: USA:Florida | collected 2017
AATATCACGCAACTTGCCAAAACATTTTGGCACAAGATGCGCCCAATATAACCGCCGTCCGTATCTGTACCAGATGAACTTGTAACAGTCAAGCAAACAACGTGTATAGTGCCCCCTTGCCTTATCCATCTGCCCTGATACATATTCATCCCAGTCATCGCTATCTAACGGATAGCTGACACAACGGGCTATATGGTNTTGTGCGGCCCTAATTTCGTTAAGAAAGGGNACGGGAAACTTATGATNTGACGATTCTATGAANACNATGGCTTTCCGTATATCACTGTTGTATATCTCGAATATCTCCAGTTGTTGTTGGTATAGCGTGCGTAACCTATCCTCTTGCATCAAAACAAATATTTCATCGTAAACACATCAAGCAGATTTGGGTGGAAAGACTTAAGGAAACGGCCTGCGCCACAGAGCACATTACCACGAGAATGAAGCCCGGCAGAATTGCCGGTATCGTAGTCCATACTCTTTTTCCTGTCGGGTTTTACGCTGTTAATTAATTCTTCAAAATATTTGTTTGCCATACCAATCGACTCAATGGTTCTATTCTTCACGCCGCAAAGATAATCATTATTTTGTAAAACACGAAATATTCCGACATAAAAACTCAACCTATTTCTTAAATTTCTATAATAAATTGACAATATCAACTAAAAAACAATGTAAATATAAATAATTTAATGTGAATACGATTGATTTATTTTATAAGTCCGAACCGACTTTAACTATCTGCCACAAGATATGTTCGTAGTCTTTTTCTTATCTTTCTTAACCACTCGATATTTTGTTTTTTGATTGTTTTTTTGTAGAACCTATTGCCCGTATAAGAAAAATTATGTACCTTTGCACGGTAATACCATTGCCGAAAGCCAATACGGTTAAGGCAGGGTGGGACAAATAATACATAAAAGGCGTAACTGAACGCTTTGGTTTTTGACTATGTGAGAACTTCGCAATTCAATCTATCCGTCAAAAGACAAAGCAACGGTGACGCCACTTGGGATGTTTATAAACGCACGTATTGGTTTGGGATTATTGTACCCGTACCAAGCGAGTGCTTTATTATAACATCATCGTGGGGCTTTCGGCGTTGCTCGTTTCGACAGACAGGGCAATGCGAAGGCCTTCACATAGTGGAACGGGCATCAGACCGGCTCCACGTTTTTTGTGTATTGCCGAAAATCTTTTTCATTCAAAATCAAAACATTTTACGAACCAGAAATCGTAAGGAGCGGGCGATTTCGCACAAAAAACACATTCATTATGAAGATTTTTTCTAAGAAAGTCATGCTCATGATGTCACTCGCCGTGGCCTCTGTTGCATTCACAGCGTGCTCAAGTGATGATGACGACAATTTCGGAGGAGGTTCCGCTGCCACCTCAAACACAAAACTATGGCCGGCCTATAGCAGCTCCGACAAGATGTGGGGATATATCAATGAGAATGGAGAATGGGCCATAAAGCCGCAATTTACAGCTGCCTACTACTTTTCATGCGAGCGGGCAGTAATCCAAGTTGCAAATAAAAAATATTATTATATTGACACAAACGGTAATTATATAAATGGTAACGCCACCTTTACAGATTGTTTTAGCTTTGAAAATAATTACGCTGTGGTTAAAGACGACAAAGGTATTTATGGCCTTATAGACCGTAATTGTAATTTCGTCATACAGCCTATGTATTATTATCTTGGAAATGTTGCATCAAACGGACTTATGTTATGCCAAGCAAGTAGTAGTGGAAAATATGGATACATCAACACTAATAATAACAAAGTTATAGATTATCAGTTTGACGATGCAAAAGGATTCTATAATGGTACGGCAGTAGTATTTATGGGAGATCTATATACGGGAGCAATGGGATTGATAGATGCAAGCGGCAAATATATTGTCACACCTAAATACGGCACAATTAAAGCTATTGGTAACGGCTTATACCGTTTTACCGAACCAATAAACTACGATGCGCCTTCAGCCTCGCTTTATGGTATTATGAACGCATCAGGAGATATAATAGTACAACCAAAATATCGAATGATCGATGGAAATGTGGAAGACACAAGTGGCAGAATTAGAGTTGAGAATAGTACCTATAAAAACGGATATGTAGATGTAAACGATAAAGAAGTCATAGAATGTAAATACAAATCTGCGCAAAATTTCAAGAATGGTTACGCAAGTGTGACAACCGAAACCGGTAAAAGCTTTATCATTGACGTAAACGGCAATATAAAGATCAACCTTGAAGACGGAGAATATATGGAAGATAGTCGTCAGGGACTATTCTTAATAAGAAAATATGAGAATAGTAAGTACACATACAAATATGTTAATTTAGACGGTAAAACCATATATATGTGGATTAAATAAGCACTATATTCTTGGTATATATACAATAAACGTGGTGCCGCAAGATTGATGCGGCACCACGTTTTGATTGAGAATGTTTTGTTTTGTAAAACCTATAGTACTGTATTTATAGGCTATCTGTTCTGCACATTAATATATGAGCCATCGTAGGAGACGCGATATCGCAGCAGTTTCTTGCCGGCACTACCCTCTGATATCACGCCGCCATTGCTGAGGTTATACTTGCGGTTGCACTTGTTACAGGCCACTGTTGTTGTGTTACCGCCCCATTGCAGCGGAGCCGCGGTAAAGCCCGTGGCCTCAAAACAGTTGGGACACTGCCTGTCGTATGCGTATAGTGTCTGGTCTATTGCCGAGCGCCCTATTATCAAACCGTTTGCAAGCCCCAGTATTCGTGAGCGCTGTGTCTCCTCTGCCGTTGTGACATTGTCCCTTGTGTCGTCGGTTCCGTATATGGATGTCACCACAGTATATGTTTTTCCGCTCAAAGGTTCAGTCGATACAATGGCGAATGTCTCGTAGGAATTGACGGCATTAATAAGCCTTGACGCATTGTGATACGTGCAATTGAAAGAGAAATAACACTGATGTGTAGTGTATTCCTCCTCCGCTTTCTGGCAGGCCGCAAGTGTCAGCAGGCCCAAAAGCAGTGGTATGTGTTTCTTTATCCGCATTTATTCTATATTGAGAAGTCTCTCCTCGGCCTGCTCCACCCTGCCGAAGTTGAAGCCATCGAGTATTTCCTGCATTAGTTTCTGTATGCGATCGTTGCAGAGATTGCCTATAGAACCCTCGTGAGTGTGGTGTATATTCTTGTCAGGCGTAAAGTTACCGGCCTCTATATCCAGTCCCACTTTCTTGTAAGCGTCACGGAACGGCATTCCGTTTGCGGCAAGACGATTAACCTCTTCTACCGAGAATATAGCGTCATACATCGGGTTATCAAGTATATCGTTGCGTACTTCTATCTTATTTATAATGTACGCGCACATCTCCAGACAGTCTTTCAACTCGTCAAAAGCCGGCAAGAACACCTCTTTTATTATCTGCAGATCACGGAAATACCCGCATGGCAGATTGTTTTGTATCAGTGTTACCTGCGTTGGCAGAGCCTGTAGCTTATTGCATTTGGCCCTTATAAGCTCAAAAACGTCAGGGTTTTTCTTATGCGGCATAATGCTTGAACCGGTGGTACACTCCTTTGGCAGCTTCACAAATTGNAAGTTCTGCNANTTGAACAGNCAGGCATCGAAAGCCATTTTGNNCATCGTACCGGCCAGTCCGGCTATAGAAAACGCCACATTTCGCTCCATTTTGCCGCGTCCCATCTGTGCATATACCACATTATAGTCCATTGAGTCGAATCCCAACAGGTCGGTTGTCATCTGTCTGTTCAACGGGAACGAAGAGCCATAGCCCGCTGCTGAGCCGAGAGGATTGCGGTTTGTCATCTTGTATGCGGCCTGAATATATAGCATATCGTCGGTGAGTGACTCGGCGTATGCACCGAACCACAGTCCGAAACTTGACGGCATTGCTATCTGCAGATGAGTATATCCCGGCATCAGAACACTTTTATACTGCTCTGATTTGGCTATAAGTTCATCGAAAAGCGACTTTGTCTCCTCTACAACATCTTTCAGAGCGGCACGTGTAAAGAGCTTCAAGTCAACGAGTACCTGGTCGTTGCGGCTCCTGCCGGAGTGTATTTTCTTGCCCATGTCACCGAGAGCGCGCGTCAACATCAGCTCCACCTGCGAGTGCACATCCTCTATATCGTCCTCTATCACAAACTCTCCACGCCGGCAGATGTCATAGATACGACGCAGTTCCTTTAATAACAGCGGCAACTCATTGTCGGCTATCAGCCCTATTGAGTTAAGCATCGTTATGTGAGCCATAGAGCCAAGCACGTCATATTTGGCCAGATAGAGGTCCATCTCTCTGTCTCTTCCTACGGTAAAACGCTCTATCTCATTGTTAATGGAATAGTTTTTCTCCCAAAGTTTCATATTGTCCTATACTTCTATTACAGGCGTTTCCGTTAGTTTGTCACGGCACAATAGCCGCAAAACCAACGGAAACGCCTGACTGTTATTTGTTATATGGTATCATACTGAGCATGTCTGCGAACTGATCCACGCCAGCCTCAAGCTTTGAACCTATCATCATCTTTATCATAGGGTTCATATCCGCTTTCAGTGTCAGGCGCATTTTAGATGTCGTTTCCGTTACAGGCAGCACCTGTATCCACAGGTTTGCCTCCATCGGAGCTTGTTCTGTCTGGAACTTTATGCACTTGTTCTCCTCACGTTCTACTATCGCCAACGCTATCTCCCCCACCATCGGAGCCGGGAATGCTATCCTGTCTGCTGTCAGTTGCACGTCTTTCAGTTTCTCCAACTGTGCAGGGTCCTGTCCGGCTTCCCTTATCTTCTCCTTCACAACGTCGTTATTCTGCATGTTCTCCAACATCGGACGGAAGTTCTCCAGATTACTCAACGTGGCATAAACGCTCTCTACCGGAGCATTGATCTGCTTTATCTTGCTTTCGTATTTTGTCATAACCAAATAGTCTTTAGTCCTGTTTCCATGTAGAAGGAGACTTGCGCCACTCTGCCAACACGCTGAGGTCCTCCTCTTTTATATATCCTGTCTTGGCGGCTATGGCTGTGGTGTGCTCATAGTCGGACAGCGTTACCAGTCGCACATTGGCGGCTTTGAAAGCATCTTCCGCCACGGGGAAGCCGTATGTATAGCTTGCCACCATGCCTACTACCTCGAAACCNGCCTGGNGCAATGCCTCAACAGCCTTGAGCGATNACCCTCCCGTGGATATANNGTCTTCAACCACNACCACCTTAGAGCCTTCGGGTATGGTGCCTTCTATCTGGTTTCCCATGCCATGGTCTTTCGGTTTCGGACGCACATAGCAGTATGGCAACAGCAGTTCGTCAGCCACCAGCGCCCCTTGTGCTATGGCACCCGTTGCCACTCCGGCCACAGCGTTGGCCTCAGGGAACTCCGTGTGTATCAGATGTACCAACTCCTGCTTTACGAATGAGCGCAATTCCGGATAGGCCAAGGTCTTGCGGTTGTCGGTATATATCGGCGATTTCCATCCTGATGCCCATGTAAACGGGTCGTTTGGCTGTAGTTTGATAGCCTTCACTGCGAGCAGTTTCTCTGCAAATGCGTTTTGTATCTCCATTTTATTCTATTGTTTTTGTTGTTTATAATTTCTTTCGTATGGTTCTGTTATGTTGACATGCGGGCGGCAACCGGCCTTGTACGGGACACACAATACTTACATATCGCTCTTAATGAATGCCAGCAGTCTGTCCACGGCCTCAGCCTCGGGTATGGCTTTCTCTACACATTCCTTGCCTTTATAAAGCGAAATCTTGTTCGGTCCGGCTCCCACATACCCGTAATCGGCATCGGCCATCTCTCCCGGCCCGTTCACTATGCAACCCATTATGCCAATCTTCAGGGTGGCGAAACGCGGGTCTGCCTTACCGGCCTCTTTCNCTNNCNCCTNTATCCGGNCTATGGTACCTTGCAGNTCGTACAGCGTTCTGCCGCATCCGGGGCATGATATATACTCTGTTTTGGTAAACCGCACCCTTGCAGCCTGTAATATGGACAGTGCAAGACTATGCAAAGTATCGCTGTCAAAGCCTTCGTTGTTTATCACAAGATTAGTAGCCTTACGATCAATGAGCAACGCTCCCGCAGCCATGGCGGCTTTCAGTTGCAGGTCTTCCACGCACTTCTCATTGAGATTCAGCGTCAGAGTGCCGTCTTTTATGTCGGCCTGCTCACGCAATGCGGCACATTGCGGTATGAACCGCACCAGTTTTTCTGCCACGGGTATCNCGCATTCCGGTTCCTCAGAGAGCGAGACACGTATGGTNTCGCCTATTCCCTCNGTCAGCAANGCACCTATACCCACCGCCGATTTTATCCTGCCATCCTCACCCTCGCCGGCTTCTGTCACACCGAGATGTAGCGGATAGTGCATGTCTTCCTTGTCCATAGCCTCCACCAGCAGCCTTACCGATGTCACCATCACAACAGTGTTGGATGCCTTTATGGACAGTACCACATTTGCAAAGCGTTCCTTACGGCATATCCTCAGGAACTCCATGCACGACTCCACTATACCTTCCGGTGTGTCACCGTATCGAGACATGATGCGGTCGGAGAGCGAACCGTGGTTCACTCCTATGCGGATAGCCGTGCCGTGTTCTCTGCATATATCGAGAAAAGGCACGAACCGCTCCTCTATCTTTTTCAGTTCTGCGGCATATTCAGCGTCGGTGTACTCCAGTTTCTTGAAGGTTCGCGCCGGATCCACATAGTTACCGGGGTTCACACGCACCTTCTCACAGTGCCGGGCTGCAATATCTGCCACGTTGGCATTGAAGTGAACATCAGCCACCAGCGGTGTGTCGTATCCATGTTCTTTCAACGCCTTCGATATATTGGCCATATTCTCAGCCTCACGTCTGCCCTGCGTCGTAAGGCGCACCAGCTCTCCTCCGGCATTGATTATGCGCTTGGCCTGCTCTACACACGCCGCGGTATCGTTGGTGTCGGTAGTGGTCATCGACTGCACCCTTATGGGGTTATCCCCTCCTACACCCACCGTTCCTATGCGTGTCGTTGTGGTCTGCCTCCGGATCATCTTCAATTACACTTATATTCGTACTTCACCTCTGCCAGTTCCTTGTTGGCCTTCTCTATCTTTGCGCCCAGTCCGGCCTTGTACTCCTTCAGCCTTGCCGCAATATCAGAATCAGCAAGTGCCAGCATCTCCATTGCGAGTATAGCGGCATTCATAGCCCCGTTCACTCCCACCGTAGCCACAGGAATGCCGGGAGGCATCTGTATGATAGAGAGCATAGCGTCAAGTCCGTCAAGCATACCCTTGACAGGAACGCCTATTACGGGCAGAGTTGTGCTTGCCGCTATCACTCCCGGCAACGCGGCGGCCATGCCTGCCGCCGCTATTATAACACGTATGCCGCGACCTTCGGCCGAGCGCGCGAACTCTTCCACGGCATCCGGCGTACGGTGTGCGGACAGTGCGTTCACCTCAAAGGGAATCTTCATATCGTTAAGAAACTGCATTGCTTTTTCCATAACGGGCATATCGCTTGTGCTGCCCATAATGATGCTTACTGTTGGTGTCATTATCTGATGAATTATTATAAGTTACTTCTATTTGGCAAAGTTAAGAAAAATATGTTGAAGCAGCAAGTTTTAAGCCCGAAAAAGTGGTTGAAGAGGCTATAATTGGGAAAAGTTGATGTAAGTTTTACTTTTTTTCATGACATGTTGCCAATGACGGTTATAAAAGATAACGAAACGGTTGTCCGGCATAAACAAACACAGATACGCTGTAAAGGCAGTGCNTNTACAATGTAATCGGATAGCGNNNACCATGTAATCGCAGTGCCTTTACATCGTAATCGCAATGCGATTACNACNNGAACACAAAGCAAAATCATAACACGGTAAGAATAAACGAGTTACACAATAGCACCACAATCACAATCATTCATTCCCATAAAACGGGACATTACAATCTGCGACGTGAGACTGTCAACTGATATAAAGCCGGCAGGGCGATAAGAAGAGAACTGAAGACAGCCTGATACATAGCGGCAGTATTGCCGCCAAAATAATCTGCCAGCGATGCGTCAGCCGGCAAAGCGGGGAACAATTTTACCGTTACGTATGCCACACTGTTGTTAATCCAGTGGAAAATGAAGCACGGAACAATACTGCCGGTCTTCACGAACAACCACCCTAACAGCACACCCACAATCAAAGCATGGGGTATCTGCGCCGGATTGAGATGCGCCACAGCAAACAATAACGCACTGATCACAATGGCTATCCAGCGTATCTTGATGTCACTCAATGCCTGTTCAGCAGCAACATTACCGCCGTCAATATGCTTTTGGCGTCTGCTCTCGCCCCACATCACGATACTTCGTATCACCGCGCCACGGAAAACGACCTCCTCTGCCAATGGTGCAAGCATACATATCACGAAGTATCCCTCTGGTGTCCCAAGCATTTCCGTCAATGTCTTGCCGACATAATCCTTCGTCAGCTCATCGGGGATAAACCCTTCAAGCCACGCCAACGGCGCTATGCTGCCAAGTGCGAGCAACAGCACCCAGAACAATGTGCCCCAAGGCCGGGAGCGTATATATCCGCGACCTGCGGGATACCATTTCAATGCTATAAAAAGAATTATTATGACTGCAAAGTTTATTGCTGTCATCACGAGCAACTGCGGTATGGTCGTAATATGATCCGAGCTGTAAAACAACGTCAGTATCCCCTCTCCGGCACAAGAAACGATTATGTTTACAACGATAAAAACCGTAAAATAGAATATTGCCTTTTTCATATTAACGCTACAATAAGTAAATAACCAAAAACAAGTTGTTATGTTTTATACCGGCTAACCGCTGCCATTATACCGTATATTCCTGTTTTCTTATCTCCAATACATCCTTTTCTATCTGCTCTTTCAGTTCCGCCGGCGACTCAAACCGCATCTCCTCCCGTATGCGTCGCAGCAGGCGCACGGTTATAACTTTACCGTATATATTACCGATGAAATCGAGGATATTTGTCTCTACCGTAACATCAGAACCGTTATATGTGGGGCGTGTGCCTATGTTTGTCATGCCACGGCGCACCTTTTGCTCCCCTTCTATCACCACCTCCGACTCATATACCCCGTTAGGCGGCATCAACTTGCCGTCAGGCGGCAGTATGTTTGCAGTGGGAAAGCCTATCTTACGCCCTTCCTCATAGCCATGTACCACCGTACCCGTCAACGAATAGCGATAGCCGAGACAAGCGTTCGCCTCCTCTATGCGCCCTTCTCTCAACAGTGAGCGTATCAGCGACGATGACACTCTGACCCCGTCAACATTTATAGGCTCCGCCACAAGCACCTCTATACCAAGCTCTTTGCCATAACTACAGTATGTTTCCGCATTCTCGTCAGGGTTGCAACGGCCGAAACGGTTGTCATATCCAAGCAACAGCAGACGCACATTAAGCCGGTCACGCAACACCTTCGCCATAAAATCATACGCCGGCATTGCCGCCATTTCTTTGGTAAAATTCAGCACACACACCTTTTCGCCGTCACTTTGTTCATCTGACAGGCGCAAGGCTTTATCCAACAACCTCACACGCTCCGGCAAGTCCGACAGCAGCTCAGGTTGCCATTCCGGCTGCAACACGGCTCTCGGATGACGGTCAAATGTTATGACAAGGGGCATAAGGTTATGCTCGCGCGCCACATTTTGCAAGCGTTCTATTACAGACAGATGCCCTTTATGAACCCCGTCAAAGTTGCCTATGACGGCAGCCCGTCCGCCTCCTTCCAGCCACGGGCCTATGGCTTGCATCCATTTATCGCCGTTACGGTCATGAAAGGCATGGATACCGTTGCGCTCCGCCGCCCTACAATTTTTCTCGGAGTCATCGATAAAAAAGAAGTTTTCAATACCTGGGGCGGACAATCTTTTTACCTCCTGATAGATATTATCATCCGGTTTCACCATACCCAAGCGGCATGACAGGTAAATATCATCAAAATAATCCTCTACCGTCAGTCCGTCGACGGTAAAAAACTCGCTCACCGCCTTTTGCCAATGTATCTCGTTGGTATTTGACAATATAGCGGTGCGGTAGCCAAGGTCATGACGCAGGTGCCATATCATGCGCAGTTTCTCCACCGGAATGCCCGTCAACAGCTCGTTCCACGCCCGGCATATCTGTTCATCCGTAGCCGTACAAGGATGAAAATTGCCCGTTTCATCGGTGTAGGCGGACTGTAGCCGTGCCTCATTGCAAAAGGTTTCTATGCTGCCTCCAACCTCTAATTCGTGGAAAAGGTCTTCCTGTCGGCACTCATCAACATAATATGCTATCCTGCCGCAACCCGATTTATGCAGCGCCTCTATGCAACGCTGCTTTGAAAGGCCCGTAAGCACCACGCCGAAGTCAAACAATAGCAGCGTATCAGAGCAGCCCCTCGATTTCATTCTCTATATCCTTTATCTGCGCGTCGCGCTTGTATATACCGTTATTTCTGTCTATCAGGAAGAACGTCGGTATCTGCTGCACGTTATAGCGCATGAGATAACGGGACTCAAGCGCGTCATCGTCATGCACACTAATCCACGGTAGCGCCGCCGTTTGCGTCTTCCAGAAGTGCGGGTTGCTGTCAACCGACACCTGATATATCTCAAATCCCCTGTTATGGTATTTGTTATACAGTTCCCTCATCATCATTATGCGTTGCGGGCTGTCTGGTATTGAGAAGGCATGAAAGTCAAGCATCACGACTTTTCCCTTCAGTTCCTTGAGCGAACGCAGGTTGCCACGGTTATCAACGAGAGGCACATCAATAATGTTTGTTACCTCTACCTGCGACGCATCTATCGCCGGACCCATGGCTTTCTGATGCTGTATGCGCATGGCTTTCAACCCTTCTACGGCGATATTACGCAGGTTCTCGCCCCTCTCGCTACCCGGATAGAACGTATCCCACGATGTGGCGACAGCCGCAAAGCACCTGACATCCTCGTCAGACTCACGCGGATTGAATATGAGCCTGTTGCCCAATGTCTGGAACAAGGCAAAATATGCATAGGCCTTTTGGGGCTCCTTGAATATATAGTTGGTGCGCACGTACTCTTTGTAGCGTTCAACTATGGCGTCTATGCTGTCTGTTGTCTGCTCCGCCCCAAGCCTGTCGCTGCGGCTTATGGCTATGGCATGGTTGAGAAGCCGCATCTGTAAAAGCGACAAGTCTTTTATTTTCTTGCAGTTGTCGCTGCCCTCCACCTCATAGCGTGTTGCCATTGTGGGGTAATCGGCTTTCACCTCCACTGTTTCCGTGGAGTCAATACTGATGTTTATGATGTTTGATGCTATACGAAGGCGGTAGAAATCCGGCGCCTTATGGCCGTCGCCGGAGAAAGAAAAGGTTCCGTCAGCATCGAGAACGGCAGAGTCTGCCACCTCTACCCCACTCAACCCCATGTGCTCAAAGTACAACAACGAGTCAGCGGCGTTGGATATAACGCCCTTTACATGAAACTTGTTATCGCTGCAAGAAGCTAACGAAAGAAGCGCCATGACCGTTGACAGACAGCACGAAATGATATGTTTATTCATGTGATATAAGTGTAAATTCTGATGCAAAGTTACATTAAAAGGTGTAAANCGCAAAACAAANTGGGGTATANTTAATAATTTTAAGAACAAAAATAAAGGCCGAATAAAAAATNATGCGTACTTTTGCAGTTGTGAAGGCTATCATCATTTACATACTCNTGACGCTCTCTGTACCGCTATCGGCGCAAAAAAGCAATAAGACTAACCCTGAAGACCGGCAAGTGGNCATGGACAGNCCCACCTTTGCGCNTTTGGTCAGGGTCAGTAAAGTATGGGAAGACGGCGACAGTATCAAATATGTCGANATGAACAACATATATGTTTATGCCCCGCTTCTGTTCAAGACCAACAAGCAGAAGAATACATATAACCGCTTAGTATATAACGTAAAGAAGGTATTGCCACTGGCAAAGGAAGTGAACCGCGCCATACTTGAGACATACGAATACCTGCAAACGCTGCCAAACCAAAAGGCTCGCGAGGAACATCTCAAGCTTGTGGAGAAGAGTATAAAGGCTCAATACACTCCACGCATGAAACGTTTGTCGCTGTCGCAAGGCAAACTGCTAATAAAACTCATACACCGTGAGACGAGTTCTTCGTCTTATCAGCTTGTGCAGGCATTCCTCGGATCTTCAAAAGCCGCCTTCTATCAGACTTTTGCATGGATGTTCGGCGCGTCACTGAAGAAAGAATATGACCCGCAAGGGACTGACAGGCTCACCGAAAGAGTCGTGAGACTTGTGGAGGCAGGACAACTATAACACACGGAAACAGCGTGATTAAAACGCCTGTCCGTCAGTTGTGCANGTCATTCACGCCATTTGGCTAATGCACACAAGCTCCACACACAGTCTGATAAACAAGTCGTTAAAATGAATGTATAGTATAACTTTTAAGTTATGTTTAACTTTAATGACTTGCTTAGCATAGAACTCATTCTACAAAACTACAAAAACAATATAAATGAAACTACTGACATTAATCCTTGCGCTGCTGCTGTCACTGCCGCAGTGCATCACGGCGGCAGACAAATTGCCGGCGTTTCCGGGTGCCGACGGCTACGGCAAGTATGTAACAGGCGGCAGAGGCGGAGAGGTATGTTACGTTACTCGTCTTGACGACTGCACCGATGCCAACCTTGTACCGGGTACACTTAGATGGGCATTGCGCCACGACAACGGTGGAAGACCGCGTACCGTGCTTTTCAACGTATCGGGAACAATCTACCTTACCAGCAAACTTAAACTGCAATATCCTGACATCTCCATCCTCGGCCAGACAGCTCCGGGAGGCGGTATCACCATTACGGGATACAATATGTATATCTGCAGGAACAATGTTATAGTAAGATACCTGCGCTTCCGTGCCGGTGACGTGCCTGCTACATCCATGACCGGACTCGACATAGAGAACGCCGACAACGTAATCCTTGACCACTGCTCCATGACATGGAGTATGGAGGAGTGCCTAACGGCATACGATACCGACTATNCCACGGTGNAATGGTGCATNATAGGCGAAGNATTGTNTAACTCCAAGAACTCGAAAGGCGCCAGAGNGTATGCCACACAATGGGGTGGCGAGCACTNTACAATGCACCATACNCTCATAACCAACTCACATTGCCGTGCGCCTCGCTTCAACGGCGTACGCTCGAATAGCAACAATAAGGGTGATCACGACTATCAGGTAGACTCCGAGTTTGCCAACAACGTGGTGTTTAACTGGAGCCAGTCGGGCAACCAAT
>WFLX010146776.1_pt1 | contig 13361 bp, 10 predicted proteins | sample 4967041 | NCBI WGS metagenome assembly WFLX01 (sample SAMN12857096, study PRJNA449069) | gut metagenome | isolation source: stool from male and female vole | host: Microtus ochrogaster | place: USA:Florida | collected 2017
GCTCAATTCCCATGGTATGACACGCTTTAGCGGCCCTGTCGATGTTGCAACACATTCTTCCGAAGAAGCATGAAGGACGGGTATTGCGAATGGATGCAGAATGCAAAATTCTTTATGGACAGTATCCGCTACTGCGGGACGTTCCCGGATGACGGCTTTTTGCTCAGCCGGAGGAAGACTAAGTATCCATACGTCGAGATGCATTACTTCAAACGGCTCACGCGGGAATCGCTCCTGACGCTAAAACGCGAATGTCTTTATGAGAGAGAGAACAGAAAGGTGGTCGGTTTGCATTAATCGGAAATACCACCCCCGACTGTTAAGTAGCAAGTGCGTAAGTCCATTCTGCACAAAACCATGGCGCAGTGAGCAACGCCCCGCACGGCACGCTGTGAGGGGCGATGCAGCACGCCGCATCGGCTTGCACAACACGCGGCATCGACTCATGCGGCATGCGGCGTTTTCCGGAGACAAAAGGGACAAACCGCCACACAACCTAAAAAAAGTATTCCACAACCTTTGCCGTATGACTTTTTTTCGTACCTTTGCAGCCGAAAACCACTCTGTTGAGTAAATAATAACAACAAATGGACGACTATTACGCGGATAGCAACAATCCTTAGCACCCCGGGGCTCGCATCATCCATGCACGCTCCGACGAGGAGCACACCCCGTGCATGCATCCCAAACAACAAACGGAGACTCATACTACGATGCGAACCTACTGGAACTATGCGAATGGTCTGCGTACCATCGATGAATGGCAGCCCGGCTGCTGGGTGCAGGTGACCTGCCCCACCGAGGAAGACATCCACTTCCTGAAAAACACGCTCCACATCCCCGACTACTACATCAGCGACATCGCCGATACCGACGAGAGAGCCCGTTACGACATGGACAACGGATGGGCGCTCATCATTCTGCGTATCCCTTACGTCAAAGAGACAAAGAGCCGCACCCCGTACACGACCATCCCTATGGGTGTCATTATGAAGGGCAACGTGCTCATCACTGTCTGCAACTTCGAGACAAACTTGATGATAGACTTCGTCTCATACCAGCAGAAGCGCGGTTTGGGATTCGTGGACTCCGTGGATATGATTTTCCGTCTCTTCCTCTGCTCGGCCGTCTGGTACTTGAAACGCCTCAAGCAAATCAGCATTCTCATCGACAAAGCCAAGCAGAACCTTGACCGCAACGTCAACAATGCCGACCTCATCTCACTGAGCCGCCTGCAAGACAGCCTCACCTACTTCGTCACCTCCATCCGTGGCAACGAAAACCTCCTCGCGAAACTCAAGTTCAAACTCCCTATCGACGAACTCGATGCAGACATGATAGAGGACGTCATCATCGAGATGAGTCAGGCCCGGGAAACAACCAATATCTATGCCAACATCCTCGACTCAACGATGGACACCTATGCCAACATCATCAACAACAACATGTCATCCGTCATGAAGATGCTCACCAGCATCAGCATCATACTGATGTTCCCCACCCTCATCGCCAGCCTGTTTGGCATGAACCTGGTCAGCGGAATGGAAACCGTCTGGTGGGGATTCCCCTTTGCCGTTGTGCTGTCAGTAGGCGTAACCGTCGCCTTTTGGTGGTATTTCAGACACAAAACATGGATTTAGCCTCCTTTTTCTGCAAAAACCGCCTGTTTTGCTTGCAAATGTAAGCAAATAGCACTTACTTTGTACCCCGTACCATTATAATAAGGAACCATAGCAAACCTCATTACAACAACACACCACGATGGACTCTTTAGAGACAACCGAAACCACTGCTATCATGCAGTCTTCTGAAACAACAGCCGTGAGAGACGAAGTGACAGAACTCGCAACAGAGGCTCCCGCCGAAACCACACAGCAAATCTTCCGCACGAAAGACGAAGTGGTGGCTCGCGCCAAGGCCATTGCCCAAAGCGAAGAAGCCGGCGACAAACAGGAGCTGGACCTGCTCAAGCAGCTCTTCTACAAATTCCACAACAGCGAAATGATGGAAGCCCGACACGCCTTCATCGAAGCCGGCGGACAGGAAGAACAGTTCGTGCCACAGATAGACCCCGCAGAGCCCGCCTTCCGCGAGGCAATGCAGACCATACGCCTGCGCCGCGCAGCACTGCAAGAAGCCGCCGACAAACAAAAGCAGGAAAACCTCGCACGCAAGCTCGAAATACTGGAACGCATCCAGCAACTGGCCGCCACACCGGAACAAGCCAACCAAAACTTCGATGAGTTCAAGACCCTACAGAACGAATGGAAGGAAATCAAAGCCGTGCCTGCAGAACGTGCCACCGAACTCTGGAAAAACTACCAGCTCTATGTGGAACAGTACTACGACCTGCTCAAACTCGGACACGAACTGCGCGACTACGACTTCAAGAAGAACCTCGAAGTCAAATCCCGCCTGATACAACAAGCCGAAGCGCTGGCAGAAAACCCCGATGTGCTCCAAGCCTTCGCCCAACTTCAGACGCTCCACCAGCAATGGAAAGAGACGGGCCCCGTGGCCAAGGAAATCCGAGATGACATCTGGGCAAAGTTCAAAGAGGCCAGCACCATCATCAACAAGAAGCACCAAGCACACTTCGAAGCCATCAAGGCACGCGAAGAAGACAACCTCGCAAGGAAGACCAACATCTGCGAACAGATAGAAGCCATCGGCACAGAAGCCCTCAAAACCTTCGCCGACTGGGAAAACATCACCGGAAAAATCAAGGAACTGCAAACCGAATGGCGGACCATCGGCTTTGCTCCCCAGAAGATGAACACCGCCATCTTCGAGCGCTTCCGCAATGCCTGCGACGCTTTCTTCGCAAAAAAAGCACAATTCTACCACGACATCAAGGAAGAGTTGAGCGCCAACCTTGCCAAAAAGAAAGAACTGGTCGAAAAGGCCGAAGCGCTGAAGGACAGCACAGACTGGCGCACCACAGGCGACACGCTCGTTGCCCTACAGAAACAATGGAAGGAAATCGGCACCGTACCGCGCAAATACAGCGATGAACTCTGGAAACGCTTCACGGCAGCGTGCGACAAATNCTTCGAGGCACGTCAGNCNGCCACNGCCGACAGNCGCAAGGAAGAACACGCGAACAAANAACAGAAACTCGGCATCATCGCACAGCTCAAAGCTCTGGCAGAGNAAGAGGACGAGGACATCATAGCTGAGACGAAAGCCCTCCAGCAGCAGTGGAATGCGGTCGGACATGTCCCATTCCGCGACAAAGACACACTGTTCAAAGAGTACCGCGCCGTGTGCGACAAGATATACGATGCCTACGGAAAGGGGCAGGCAAAACGCCGCCTCAACAATTTCCGTCAGGGACTCCAGCAAAAGGCAGAGAAGGAGGGCGGTTCACTTGCCGCCGAAAGACTGCGCATGATGCGTGCCTACGAACGCATGGAGACCGAAATAAAGACCTACGAAAACAACATCGGATTCCTCTGCGCCAGCAGCAAAAAGGGCAACTCGCTGGTTGATTCGCTGGGCAAAAAAATAGAAAAACTGCGCGACGAGCTCGCTCTGCTGGCCCAGAAAATCAAGGCCGTTGACGAGCAAATGGCCAAGCCCGAGGCTTAACGGCCGGANACGCGCATAAATCCACAAAAGAGGCGGNAGNTTGCTGCATCACACACAGCAAAGTTTCCGCCTCTTTCCANACAGAAAATCGCATAACACTCCACGTTGCGCAATNATTGCGCAACGTGGAGTCGTCTAAAAGGNCACATTGTTGTTCAAAACAGGAAGTTTTCCGTATAATTAAACACGGAAGTGTGCAGATTTTAATATATTTTATGTAATTTTGCAGCCGAATAGTGCGCACTATGCACGCACGCACAAGGAGAAAGCCGCCATGCAGTGTACTGTAGAAGCCGTTAAAACCAAGCGTCAGATGAATGACTTCGTGGATCTTCCAAGGAAGATTTACAAGGGCAACCCGTACTATGTGCCCGACATGGAGGCAGACGTGCGCCAATGGTTCAACCCCAAGCACAACCACGGCCTCGCACACTGCGACGTGATGCCCTTCATCGCCTACGACGAGAAGCGCCAAGCCGTAGGACGCATAGCCGGCATCATCAACCACAAAGCCAACCACGCCTGGAAGGGTAGCTGCGTGCGCTTCGGCTGGATAGAGTTCATCGACGACACGGACGTCTCGGGCGCCCTGCTCACCGCCGTAGAAGAATGGGGGAAAAGCAAAGGCATGGACACCATTCAAGGCCCGCTCGGCATATCCGACTTCGACCAGCCCGGGTCAATCGTCACCCTCTATAACCACGCCTACTACCCTGAACACATGGCCTTCCACGGCTACGGCAAGGAAGTCGATTGGGTGCAAGTGAAAGTCGATATCCCACAAGAAGTGCCCGCCCGCTATGCCCGAGTCCAAAAACTGGTCCAGGAGATGTACGGCCTTCGGGTAAAGAAACTCACCCGAAGGGAAATCTTCAAGGAAGGCTACGGACGCAAGCTCTTCACCCTGCTCGACGATTCCTTCAGCCAACTCTTCGGCTTCACAAAGCACTCACCGGAGGAAGCTGATGCCTTCGTCTCGCAGTTCGTCCCCCTGCTCGACCTGAGCATGCTGCCCATGATAGAGGACGAAAATGGCAAACTCATAGCTTGTGCCGTGACCATGCCCAGCCTAACCCGCGCATTGCAAAAGGCCGAAGGAAGACTCTTCCCGTTCGGATGGTACCACCTCCTGAAGGCGCTCAAGATCAAACATGAAGACAAGGTAGAAATGCTCCTCGTGGCCGTCAGTCCGGAATGGCAAGCTCTGGGCGTCAACGCTCTGATATTCGCCGACCTCATCCCCGTCTACAACAAACTGGGATTCCGCTGGGCAGAGACCGGCCCCATGCTCGAGAACAACGTAAAGGTGCTGACACAGTGGAAGCCCCTTCACCCGACCATCTACAAGCGCCGCCGCTGCTTCGGCAAAGAGATTTGACCTCAANCAACAACAGCCTNAACGGCAACGGGAACCATAACGGCAACCGCAAGGAGAAACAGAACGCTAACGATACAACAACGAACAACAGAAAGATATGGCAAACAGAGTAGTTATGACAGGCATGGGCATCTGGTCATGCCTCGGCACCTCGCTCGACGAGGTGCGCGACGCACTCTACAACGGCAAGAGTGGCATTATCTTCAGTCAGGAACGCAAGGATGCAGGCTTCCGCTCTGCACTGGTAGGCGACGTGCCTAAAGTGGACCTCAAGGCTTATGTGCCCCGCAGCCTGCGCAATTTCATGCCCGAAGAGGCGCAGTACGCCTATATCGCCACCAAGCAGGCACTTGAGCATGCCGGCATCGACGAAGACTATCTCAACACACACGAAGTGGGCATCATCTATGGCAACGACTCTGTGGCGGAAGCCACTATGAACAGCCTCGACAAGTTCCGCCAGGCAAAGAGCTCCGTGGCTTGTGGCAGCGGCGCCATCTTCCAGAGCATGAACTCCAACATCACCATGAATCTGGCTTGCCTCTTCAAGCTCAGGGGCATCAACTTGACAGCCTCCGCCGCCTGCGNCNCCGGCTCACAAAGCATCGGTCTGGGCGCCNTGCTCATCGCACAAGGCTTGCAGGAATGCGTGGTATGCGGCGGCGCAGAGGAGAACAACATGTATGGCATCGCCTCTTTCGACGGCATACAGGCCTTCTCCATCCGTGAGGATGAGCCCACGAAAGCCAGCCGACCCTTCGATGCCGGCCGCGANGGCCTCGTGCCCAGCGGCGGCGGCGCAACCGTTATCCTCGAGAGCTACGNGCACGCCGTGAAGCGTGGCGCCAACNTTCTGGCAGAGATAGTCAGCTGNGGCTTCTCGGGCAANGGCGACCATANCTCAACGCCAAACGTAGCCGNACCTGCCCGCTCCTTGGAACTCTGCCTCAAAAACGGCAACATCGAGCCGAAGCAAATCGGCTATATAAACGCCCACGCCACCAGCACCATCATTGGCGACCAGCGCGAGGCAATGGCCATCGCACAGCTCTTCGGCGAACGCACCGTTCCCGTCACCTCTACTAAAAGCCAGACTGGCCACGAGATGTGGATGGCAGGTGCCAGCGAAATCATCTACTCTACCCTGATGATGAAGAACGACTTCATTGCCGGAAACATCAACTTTGAAAAGCCCGACGACGTGACAGCCTGCCTCAACATCATGCCCGAAACGAAGGAACAGCATTTCGACATGTTCCTTTCCAACAGTTTCGGCTTCGGCGGAACAAACTCCACCATCATCGTGGCAAACGTATAAGACACGCCCAAAGCAAACACATTATTTATAATACGCGCGAGGAACAAGTTCGTATTACAACAAGAGACAACGCCGTTTGCCCCCAGACAGCTGGCCATACAACACCGCACTCTGTGCCGTGTCCGCTTGGTCACCACGCTGCACCACCACATACTCCGGCAAACAGAAAATTGCATAACACAAAATAACAACAAACATAAAACAACATGACAAGAGAAGAAATTATCGCAGAAATCAACGCTGAACTGGCAGAAGAGTTTGAAATCGATGAGGCAACCATCACTCCCGATGCCCCTATCTACGAAACCCTCGAGCTGGACAGCCTGAGTTTGGTTGACCTGATCGGCATCGTACANACCAAATACGGTGTCCTCNTCTCANANACAGAACTNCCCACCATCAAGACCTTCGCTCAACNCTACGACTACATCGAGCAGCATCAGTAACCGCACACACGCACATCGTGTTCGATGTTCTCATCATAGGCAGTGGCCTTGGCGGCATGGAGTGCGGCGCACTGCTTGCACAGAGAGGCTTCAAGGTGCTCGTGCTGGAACGCTCTTGCCAGCCGGGAGGCTGCATGCAGAGTTTCCGGCGCGGCGCTCTGCATTATGACACGGGGCTTCACTACGTTGGCGGACTGGCTCCCGGACAGGCCTTGCACAAGGCCTTCACCGAACTCGGACTGCTGGAACTGCCTTGGCAGAGGATGGACGATGCCTTCGACCGCATTGTCATCGGCAGCCGGCAGTTCAACTTCCATCAAGGCTACGACGCGTTTGCCGAAAACCTATCAAAGGACTTTCCTCATCAGCGAGAAGCCCTTCAAAGTTTCATTCATCGCCTGCAACACATCACGGCCGATGATATGGAGGTCTCTGCCTACGGCTACCTCAAGGAAACATTCTCGGACGAGTTGCTCTTGAACGTAGTCAGCGCCGCCGCCATGAAGACGGAACTCCGGCGCGATTCGCTGCCGCTCTTCAATTTCGCACACACGCTCTCCAGTTTCATCGAGAGCAGTTGGAGGCTGCAAGGCGATGGCAACCAAGTGGTCCGGAAGTTGGCAGAGACTATACGGAAAGGCGGAGGCGACATTCTGACCGGCAAAGAAGTGGTCCGACTCACGGAGACGGAGGGCCGCGCCACGAGCGCTGTCTGCAAGGACGGCAGCACATATCGCGCGGAATACTTCATCTCCGACATCCACCCCACCGTGCTGTGCCGGATGCTTGAGGAGTGTCCTACGGTACGCAAGGCCTTCCGACGCAGAATGACCTCCACTGAGAACACATGCGGCATGTTCACCGCACAACTCAGCATCAAACCCGGCAAACTAAAATATTTTGCGCATAACGCTTTCGTCTATCAGCGGCCTAACGTCTGGACAATGACGGAAGAGAACGACCCCGTAAAGGGTGTCATGGTCAGCGCACGGGTTCCGGAGGACGGTTCCGACACGCTCCGCCAGATTGACCTCCTCACCCCGATGCCCTGGCACGAATGCGAAGCGTGGGCACAGACCACAGTAGGGCGGCGGGGCCACGACTACAAGATGTTCTGCCAAAAGAAGGTGCAGCAGTGTCTGGAACTGGCTGAAACCTACATACCGAGGCTCAGTTCTTTTGTGGAACAATGCTTCACAAGTTCACCACTCACCTACCGCGACTATCTGGGAAGCCCCGAGGGAAGCGCTTTCGGCATGCGCAAGGATTGTAGAAGGCCGATGCTCAGTTTCCACTCCGTCTCTACGCCGCTACCCAACCTGCTGCTCACGGGCCAGAGCATCATCCTGCCCGGCATAGAGGGCACCACGATGACCGCCCTTGCCACCGTAGGAAAACTACAGGAAGCCGCCGGCACGTAGCAGCCACACCACGCCACAACTCCCCCATCCACAGCCAACCGCACCTCCAACAACAGATAACAGCATTCCACCAAGCAATATGGCAAGAAAACTCTTTGCAACCCTTATGCTCCTGCTGACATTCAGCATTGGCGTCCTCGGCCAGAAGATAACCGGTGTCATCATCGACTCATCCACCGGCGACAGCCTCTCTCTGGCCGGAGTTACCTACAAGGATAGCAAGTTGTCAACCATAGCCGACCTCGATGGCAAATTCACCATAGCCCGTGTCAACGGTGGCAAACTCGCTTTCTCCTGCATGGGATATAAGGAGGAGGTGATGACCATCACCAAGGCTACGCCAAGTCGTCTGACCATCAAGCTCAAGCCGGACACTAAGCAGATGGCGGAAGTTGTCATTACTACCAAGCGCACCAAGTATGTGCGCAAGAACAACCCGGCCGTCGAACTGATGAAGCGCGTCATAGAGGCCAAGAAGGAGTCGAGGTTAGAGAACCATGACTTCTACCAGTACACCAAGTACCAGAANCTCTCCATGGCGCTCAACGAGTTCAAGGTCAAGGACNTCGACAGCACNAGCGCCGGCAAGGTGAAGTGGACGCAACAGGCAGAGCTAAGCCCCTACAACGGCAAGATGGTGGTTCCCGTCTCGCTCGACGAAACGGTAACCAAGCACGTCTTCCGCAAAGACCCGCGCACAGAGAAGGATATCATNCAGGGTGAGCAGAGCTCCGGCCTGAACCAGCTCTTNGCCACCGGCGAGATGGTGAACACAACGCTCAAGGAGGTGTTTCAGGATGTCGACATCTACGACAACGACATCAAACTGCTGAANTTCCCCTTCCTCAGCCCCATCGCAGCCGGAGCAACGTCGTTCTACCGCTACTACATCGTNGATACCACCTATGTGGAGAATGACTTGTGCTACCATCTGGAGTTTACACCCAACAATCCTCAAGACATCGGTTTCAACGGCGAACTGTATGTGCTGGCCGACTCCTCGCTCCACATCAAGAAGTGCAAGCTGACGTTGCCGGCACGCAGCGACGTGAACTTCGTGAGCTCGCTCCACATCGATCAAATCTACACCAAGCTGCCCAACAATGAGTGGGTGCTTTCGACCGATGACATGTGGGCCGAGATGACCCTTCTGGCAAAGAAATTGCTGGTGGTGCGCAACACGCGCCTTTTCGACTATGACTTCGAGCCGCTACACAAGAACCTGTTCAAGGGCACAGCAAAAGTAAAACGCCTGGCCGACTCACGCAACCAGGACGAGGAGTTCTGGGACCAGTACCGTGCGGTTAAACTCTCGGAAAAGGAGGACGGACTGAACAGTTTCATGGACCAGATGGCGAAGTCGAAAGGCATGCGCATCCCTTTGCTCGTGGTCAAGACACTCTTCGAGAACTACATCGAGACGTCGAAAACCGGCAAGCCCAGCAAGTTCGACATCGGTCCGGTCATCAGTACCGTGTCGAGCAACTTCCACGATGGCTTGCGTCTGCGCATAGGCGGCACCACTACCGCCAACTTCAACAAGCACCTCTTCGCGCAAGGAGCCTATGTACACGGCTTCAAGTCGGGCGGCAACTACTATTGGGTCGATGCACACTACTGCTTCAACAAGAAAAAGAACTCCTTCTTCGAGTTCCCGCAGCGCATGGTGTCGTTTGAAAGTTCATACGATGTCACCTCCGTCTCCGACAAGTTCCTCAAGAACAGCAAGGACAATCTCTTCGTCAACTTCAAGACCGAGACGGTGAACATGCTCTACCTGAACCGCAAGCAGAAGCTGGGCTTCACTTGGGAAACGGACTACGGCCTGAACTTCAACACCAACCTTACCGTAGAGACCAACCGTCCGTGCGGCGACCTCCTCTTCAGGCATGTAGGCACCGAAGACAGGTTCGACGACAGAATCAGCACTACGGAATGGAGCGCCGAGGTGAAGTTCTGCCCCGGACAGACCTATATCAACACCAAGCAGGACCGTTGGCCACTGGACAAGGATCGCCCCGAGTTCACCATCCGTCACACTGTCGGTTTCAAAGGCATACTGGGCGGCCAGTACAACTCCAACCAGACGGAGATTGGCATCTACAAGCGCCAATGGTTGGGCAGCTGGGGCAGAATGGACTTCCACATACTGGGTTCCGCCCAGTGGAACAAGGTGCCTTTCCCGCTGCTCATCACGCCGCCCACCAGCGTCTCGTACGTTGAGCAGGAAGGCACCCTGAACATGCTGCACAATATGGAGTTCTTTATGGACCGCCGCGTCTTTTGGTCTGTGGCATGGAACATGAACGGAAAGATTTTCAACCGCATTCCACTCTTCAAAAAGCTCAAGCTGCGCGAATACATAGCCTTCAAGGGCTGCTGGGGCATGCTTACCGACAAGAACAATCCTACGCTGGCAAGCAACCAGAACGACGACATGCTCTACGTCCTGCCCGGACGCACAGAAGGGGGCTACCCCATGATTGAAGGCGTCAGACCTTCGTATGTGATGAGCACAACGGAACCCTACATGGAGCTTGCTGTCGGCGTGCGCAACATCCTCAAGATATTCGGCGTTGACTATGTTCGCCGCATCAACCACCTTGGCAACAAGGGCGTAAAGCCTAACGGCATACGCTTCAACCTTACATTCACATTCTAAAAAACACTATTCCCATGGCAAGAAACATATCCGGCCTGCTGCTGTGTATGCTCTTTTGTCTGCCTGTAATAGCGGAAAACATACCAAGAGAGCATGTCTTCGTCTTCGAACGCAGCACGAACACCAATTATGTCTGCTACGACATTAACCTCACCAACGACGGACTCAACCTTGATGAGCCTCTCAAAATCTACTGGGTGCTCGGCGGCGAAACGCGCACCGAAGGGCTGACCTTCCTGGACAGCAGGATGGCCTTCGGCATAAAGGTGATTGACAAGAAGAAGGACGAGGCCACCGTCCATCTGGTAGCCTACAAGAAGTTGCCCCTTCGCATCTGCAAGCTGAAAGGCAAGTGGGTGGCCATTGTCCGCAAGAACGGCCGGAACATCATTGTGAAGAAGTTCTACGCCCGCATGAAGACAGGCATCTACATGCGCTGCGAATATGTTGACATCTACGGCACCGATGCCGACACTGAGCAGGAGGTACACGAACGCATCACGCCATAGACCGCTCCGCTACACGTTTGGAGCCGAAGATTCCTGTCCTGAGAAAAGCCGACCTCCTTCGGGCATATAGCCTTTTGGCGGACACGTGCAGCGGGTCCGTCAGAGCAGTGCTTCTATGGTTGAGGCCAAGTCGGGGATATTCTCCTGACGCGCCTGAAGGTCACAATTTCGGTCGATAAGGAAGTAGCAAGGCAGGTGGCGCACATCATAGAGCTTGAGCATGTCGCTCTCCAGACCGTCCTCGCAGTACACGCTCACCCAAGGCAACGCCTCGGTGCGCAGTTTCCACAAGTGGTGGCTGGTATCGAAACTAACCTGATATATCTCGAAACCACGCCCGTGGAACTTGTCGTAGAGTTCGCGCAAGAGAAGCGTACGTTCGCGACTGCCATCCAAAGAGAAAGCCGTAAAGTCGAGCAGAACCACTTTACCGCGCAAATCGCTGAGCCGCCGCTCGCGTCCCGAAATGTCGGTGAACCCCATATCTATGATGCCCAGCTCCTTGATTTTCTTCTCATCGAATTGCAGGACAATCTCGCCCGGCTTGGCCTGATTACGCTTGCACTCCTGCACGATGTTCAGGAGATTCTGCGTGCGGAGGCTTGTCGGGTAACGCTCACTCCATGCGTTTGCCACGGCACGCATCCACGCCAGGTCGCTTCTGCTGTGCATGGGATTGAAGAGCATTTGCCCTCCGAGCGATTGAAAGCAGGCATAGTAGCTGTACGATGCTGCATAGCGGTCCTGTATGAATCGACGTTTGACGTCCGCCTTGTAATGCAGAAAGAGTGTGTCAATCATGTCATTGCGCTCCTGGAGAGTGTAGTTGCGGTCGGCTGCAATGCGCCGTGCCTTGCGCTCCACGTCCGCCAACTTCAGGCACAACAGCCGTATGGTGTCGCATGCGCCGCTGCCGGTCACTCTGTAACCAAACGACATGCTGTCGAGGCAGGCCTCCACATGCACCGTCTCGGAGCTGTCGATGGCAAGGTTGATGCACTGTGCGCCAATGCGGAGACGATAGAACTCAGGGGCGGAGACGGTGTCCCCTTCGAAGCGGAAGTCGCCTCCCTCCGCGAGTCGGACACTATCCACGGCCACTGCACCCTTCGAGAGGGTGAGCTGCTCCAGATAGAGCATCGTGTCGGCTGCGCCTGTAATGCAGCCTGTAATGCAGAACTTACCACGCTTCGTGCAGCAACACAGCGTGGCAAGCAGGGCAAGTAAAAGTGTTATCTTTTTCATTGTAACGTGGTGTAATCGGTTGTATGGCACGCTGCGCCCGGCACAGCTGAAAGCGAGTAGCATTTCGTTGGCCCTTGCAGAATCGGCATCTGCCATTTTCTGCCTGTCTTCTTGCCTCCTTTTGCAGAAAGATTGAGCCTCATTTACAGAGAGATTGAGCTTCTTTTCCCGAGCGTTTGAAGAGGCATCGGCCTCCGACGCGCTTTGGGCATCCATCTGTTCCCGCACAGAGCATTGTCGGTTGGTGCGCATTGAGAGTACAAAGGTACAACAAAAATAAAGAAAGAAGAGTTAAGGACAAAGAATTATTTCGCTTTTTATGTGTTTTCGCTGCTTCAAGCCTTACCGGTCTTGGCGCACACCGAGAGAACTGTGGCTTTGTGTTTTAGCCATGATGTAAAAAAGCTGTGGAACTTTTTGCCGTTTCGGAATAAATGTCGTAACTTTGCCTTGTCTTGTGGAGTTTCCTGTGCATTTGCAAATGACATAGGAAGCCAACCATTGAGACCAAGAGAGCGTTCCACGCTTTCATCCGCAACCACGAAATCGCCAAATTCGAGCAGAAGGATGAATGACGAGGCAACGCCCCCGGTATGTTTCGTATGCCTACGGCTCCCACGCCGTTGCGCTCGAGCATATACGGCGTGGGGAGAGTTGTTTTCAGTTCATTTCTGCGATGGTGTTTGGCGATACCTGTGGTTGGATGTGCTGGCAAGTCCCTACGCTTTCTTGTTGTCTGACATAATATCCTTTCAAGGCGATGTATGGGGACGGAATCGCACGGATTTATT
>WFLX010027923.1_pt1 | contig 13358 bp, 8 predicted proteins | sample 4967041 | NCBI WGS metagenome assembly WFLX01 (sample SAMN12857096, study PRJNA449069) | gut metagenome | isolation source: stool from male and female vole | host: Microtus ochrogaster | place: USA:Florida | collected 2017
ATGAACGGCAACGGCTTAGAGCCACATAAGCCTGACCGCCGCTGAATGCGCCCGAACCCATGTCGATAATCACATTGTTGAATGTAAGGCCCTGGCTCTTATGAATGGTCAGCGCCCATGCAAGCCTTACCGGAAACTGCTTGAACTGACCAAGCACAATCTCCTTGACCTTGCGCGACGCCTCGTCATACTCATAACGTATATTACTCCACACNGCAGGCTCCACGACATGGGTCTCCCCCGAATCAAGCTCNACCATTATNTGATCATCGTCAATACTTATGACTCGTCCNATGGTGCCGTTGACCCANCTACGCTCGGGATCGTTCTTGATAAACACCACCTGAGCGCCGACCTTCAGGGTCAGCTCAAGCAGTGTAGGCAACGCATTTTCAGGAAAATCGCCGGTAATCTCCCCTATCAGCAGCTCTTCATCCGACGGCAGCTCTTCAAGCTTGCTGTCGTTAATCGAGTCAACAGTGCCACGGGTAGTAGCAAGTGTCATAACCATACGATCGGCGGTATCGCCCAAGTTACGGCCCACCTTTGCATTAAGCAGATCCATATCGGCCCGCGACGGATGGCCCGAACGCATACGGTCAAGAAGGTCGATGAAACGGCTGTCACTCTGCCGGTAGACCTTGCGCAACTCGATAGGCACGAGCTTCACCTCTTGAAACACCCTGGCGCTGTAAAAATAATTGTCAGGATAAAAGCGTGCCAGAATATCACGCATATCGCCGGTTACGACCGGTTCAAGCTGAAACACATCACCGACAAGCAACAGCTGCTTGCCGCCAAAAGGCTCCCGGCGNTTNTCGCANTACACTCTCAGTATCTTATCGATAAAATCAATNATATCAGCACGCACCATCGATATCTCATCGATGATGATAAGGTCGAGCTCGCGGATAAGTTTGATAAGTGGCTTGGGATATTTCATGCGCTCCTTCAGCCTGTGCTCGGAAAACTCAGGATCATCAGGCAGAAGCGGTTTGAACGGCAGCCGGAAGANGGAGNGCATNNTTANACCCNCNGCNTTAACGGCAGCAATANNGGTANGTGCAAGTACGANNTACTTNTTGTCGGTATTGCGGCAGATATATTTCAGGAAAGTCGACTTACCGGTGCCGGCTTTACCTGTCAGGAATACAGAACGACGGGTGGTGCGGAGTAAATTCCACGCCACCCGAAATTCCGGATTATCTAAATCGATCGTTTGTTGACTCATTTATAAGCTGTAATGCAGCCTTATGATCAGAACTTATATCCTACTGAAAGCACAACCTGATTATTGTTGCTCTTTATGGATGCTGAAGGAGAGCCCTGAAGGGTCCTGCCATCCTCAATCATCGGAGAAAATGCGTGCCAGGTAGTCTCACGCTGCTTGTTGACATAAGCTAAATCGGCATAAAAACCTTTGTAACGATATCCGAGACCGGCAGTTACATACTGAGTTGTCTTGTTAAATGTGTAGCTCGGAATAGTACCGGCAGTCCAGATAAAATAATTGTCATTGGCAGCCTGCTGCTTGACNGGCGAAGTCTCATANCTGTAACCCACGCGCAGACTCANCTGGGGAGTCACACGAAGCTCACCACCTANACGCACGATATTCGTACCCTTGTAGTAGGTCTTGATATCGGATGTCACATCATCATATTCATAACCGTCAGGATCGCTTATACGCATAGCGTTTGAAGCACGGTATTCATAATCGACGCTGATGATNCCCTGTGTTCCGATNACACCGGCNGCACCGACCATGAGGCGCCATGGTGTCCGCAAATGGTAGTCATTGCTGCTTTCACGGCCGTTATTGGTATACTCNGTACCNGCCACCTGNTTCTCATAGATATTGTTTAATGAGGGCAGATANCAGTAATCCACACTACCTGAATAGGTGTCGGTCATATTGTACCATGTCGGAGTATGGAAGGCGATACCAAGACGGAGCTCATTGATAGGACGGAAGATAAGGCCGAGCTTCACATTAACGCCTGAACCGGTTGAGTGAAGATAGTTGCCGAGTGTATATGCGGCTGTACCGGTACCGTTTTCAATCTCATATTCACCGTTGCTGCGCAACTTTGACACAGAGTAGGCGTTGGTAAGATTTTCATCATAGTAACACAACTGGGTATAATCAATGTCGGTAACACCAAGACCGAGGCCCCAGTACACTACATTGCTAACGTTACCGCCGAGAGTAAATGAATACTCATCGACCTGTCCCTTTTCACGGAGCAGGAATCCGGCAGTTCCGGTTGTACCGTTACCCATAAGACCTATGAAATTAGGAGTTCCCATACTGGTCTGTCCAAGATCATTGATCAGGAAGCTGTTGNATCCGAGGATATCAAGCCATGCGGCATCGCCATTGACATACGGGTTGAAATTATTGCCAAACTGAAGATCATCCAGGTAGACACCTGAGGCATTCGTCATACCGGCGATATANTTGGTAAGCGATGCTCCATTNAGATTACCGAGACTACCTCTTGCCACGCGGTCAAACGAAGCNACACGCGAATANCCTACNCCCCAGGCGATACTCTTCAGTTCAGATTCGGGGATAAGCATCGAACCGACATAACCNAAATTATTGAAACTGAACTTGGTTTGTGTCTCNTCCATGCTGCTCCCCTGAGCCGAAGTGGTGGCCTTCTGGAAATCAAGGTTAAGTGTCAGGCCTACCTCACTGCTGCGGTATATACCGATACCGGCCGGATTTTGGTTAAGCGAGGTGATATCTCCGCCAAGAGCGGTAAAGGCACCACCCATCGACATGAAGCGTGCTGAACCACGAAGATCAGGCTGCGACAGATTGGCAGCGTCAACGGCTCCCTGAGCCATAGCCACGGCCGGCATGGCAGCCGCAGTCAATATCAATATATGCTTTGTAAATCGCATTGCTTTTTAATTTTAAATGTTAGAGAACAGATCAGCTAACTTCATAGAGGCTTATCGACGGCCGCCGCGGTGTGAACCGCTGCTGCTTCCTCCGGAAAATCCACCGCCGCCACCCATTGAGCCGGTGCCGCGTGAACCTGAGTTATAGCTGGGTACCGACCAGTTGGAATTACTGTTACGGTTAGTATTGTAATTGTTGTTATTGTAATTCTGACTACCGCGGTTACCGCTTGTAGTACGGTTACCGGTAGTGGGATTCACACGGTTAGTGGTGCCGGAAACGTTACCGCTGTTGTTGGTAGGACGGCCACCCTGTACAGTTGAGCCTGACTGACCCGGACGGAAATTTCCGAAAGAACCGGATGCAAGCCCGTTGCCGCGATTGGTGGTCGACGATGCCGAACCCGGACGGAAATTGCCGGTATAGCCGTTACGTATGCCCTGACCGGGATTACGTCCGTTGGGAGTGTACACCGGAGCATTGGCCCAGCCTCCGCCGGGATAGCCCCAACCGGGACCCCAGCCCCACGACGGACCCCAAGGACCGCCCCAGCCGGCACCCCAGCCCCATGACCATGATGGACCCCAGCCCCATGACGGACCCCAGGGACCACCCCAGCCCCACGACCACGACGGGCCCCAGCCCCATGACCATGACGGACCCCATGCCCATGCCGGACCATAATACCAGTCCCAGTAGTTGTTGTAGAAGGGTGAATTCCAGCTGTACCAGGGATCATACCATCCGTAAGGATGAGTTATAACGTTGATGGTTATATCAGTTGGCTGAGTCGAGTAGTAATACTCCACCAGTTCCGGATCATTGATATCGGCAATAATGTCACCGTTGTGAAATTTCTCAATTCGGCGGGTATATGCAAAATCCTCACCACCGGCCACTGGCTGACTGTTCTGTCCCTTGGCGCTGTAAGCACCGCGACGGTTATATTCGTCGACACTACGGGTCGATGTTCCCTCGGCCTGATAAGTATCGGCCGCGGCAAAATCGCCCCCGAGATAGGGATTATAGGTGGAAGTATTTTGAGTAGTTGTATTAGTCTTTTTTACCTGCTGTGTCTTAGCCTTAGGATCCTTGGCAGGATTATAGTAGATGTCATCATCGTACTGAGCATAAATAATGCCCGAGCCCATGCTAAGAAGAGCGGTCAGCAACAATAATTTTTTAGCAATCATAATTCCTGGTTCCTTTTTAGTTAAGTGCATTAAATAATTATCTCTACATTGGTTAGACTGCCGCCGACAGGCTGAGTTTAATCCAAGTAAGGCTAAAGTTACAATGTTAGACCCATACTCACAAGCAATTTCAGCTATTTCCGATACACCATAAGAATATTTAACACCTTTGATCCGCGACTGCCGGCTCAAAGCGCCTGCGGCCGCGGATCAGTGTTGTTTTTTTAGATANGCTCAGTATTACTTAGCTTCGTCAGCACCATTTTCAGGAGAGGGCTTGATGTCGTAAGCGATCATGCAGAGCGAGAAGCCCCAGTAGATAAATGAAAGTGATACGAGGAAGCTGACCATCATCATATTCTGTATGTAACCGGCCTCGATAAAGAAGAAACCAATAAGCATCAGCAGAATACCGTTGATAAGATAGAGCCACCAGTATTTACCCTTGTGTCCGTTGACTGAGCTGATTATCATTGTGATACCCCAATAGATGAAGATCAGCGCAAGGAAATAGGGGAAGACCTCTTCAGATAGAACGATACTGCGGACCATCATGAAGCCGATGAACATGTCGATCATACCTCCGGCAATCCACCAGCCCCAGCCTTTAGGATAACGGGGTCCGGCTGCAACAGCAAGCTGCACGATACCTACAAGGATGAGCAACCATCCGAAAATCTGTGATGCGATGGCAAAACCGGCTGCCGGCCAAAACCAATACGCAAACCCGCAAATCACTGTGACTATACCTGCCAGAAGTACGAGCCACCAATTCTTAGAAAAACCTAAGAAATTAATTCTAGTTGGTTTCATAAACTTTAGTTTTTTAGTTGAACTTCTATTAATACAACAATCCCATTTTCTTAAAGTTTACGAATTNCCTTAATTTCCACTAAAATGTTAATGCGGCCGCAAGTCCTACGCAATGTGTCGCCGGATCATACGTCGGCATGACGGCTCCGGTAGCGCCCCGATCAAGTTTAAATACACGATGCCACACAGGGAGCAGCCACTCCCCTACTCTTGCACTCAATATTCCCACTCCGGCTCCGGCAATCACGTCATTGAGCCAGTGACGGTCATTATACAGTCGCAGAAACGCCACGCCTCCGGCCACCGTATATCCGGCCAGGCCGATATACCACTCGTACTCACTTCTAAGCAGCTCAGCACCCATAAATGCTACCGCGGTGTGTCCTGAAGGAAAGGAATTGCACTCTTCGGGCGCTCCCGGACGACGTTCCTTGACAGCCCATTTTACAGGCTGTGTGATAGCCAGCATTGTTACCGTGGCTCCNGCGGCAATGAATGCGCGGTCACGCAGATTGTGGCGACTATGCACTCCGATACTGCCAAGTGCAAGATAACCGGCAAGCGGCACATACCGCAGTCCGTCGTCAATATGCAGTGTGTGGCCTCCGCTAAGATGCTGCATCCCTCGCCGTACATCGCGGCTGACATCACGAAGCCATCCGTCGCTCACACCCCATGCGCCGACGGCGATCAGCGCTCCCGGCAATATGAGTTGCGTAGGCTTAAAACGCGNCTCTGCCGCCAGCGGTCGGGCCGCAAGCAGCAGAGCGATAAATACAATTACTAATCCTCTCAGACGAGACATATTTTTATTATTTCAGGTCTTTCAACAATTGCAGAGTGCCTTCAGCGCTCGGACGCGGTGCATTGTACTGGTACATGCGCCCCTCAGGGTCATATATTAGGAAGTGAGGTATGCCGCGTATGTTCAGTTGCTGACCNAGGCGTCCGTCACGGTCAAGAAGCTGATTTCCGTGCATGTCGAGTTGCTTCATCTTGTTGAGCCAGGCATCGCGGTCNGTGTCAAGCGAGATTGAGACAAACTCTACATTTCCACCGGCAAGTTCCTTCTCGATAGCCTTGAGGCTCGGCACCTCGCGTATGCAAGGGCCACACCATGATGCCCACAGGTCGATGTAGACATATTTTCCACGGAATTTACTGAACTCGACCTGATTGCCCTCCTTATCCACAAGCACCACATCAGGGAACACAGCACCCGGCATCACTGCGTGACGGGCACGGAATGTGGCCAGATATGTATCAGGAAGGTCATATTTAGCNGTCAGCGCCTCAAGCTGAGCCTCTCCCTCTGCGAAGTTGTCGCGGTAGTTGAACCGGTCAAGGAATGTACTGATCAGCGATGAGGATGCTTTTGCGCGGATGACCGGCTGCTTGTAGCGCTCATACAGATGGGCCATGCGATCTTCAATCGTCTTTCCGGTAATCGATGACGCCACGATATAACCTGTCTGGGGNAACCATGTAGCCACACTATTATCCAGAACTTCCGAAGGATCAGNCNGGCANTCCTGCAGACTGAAAGATATTGCCTTACCTGCGCGCTTGGCCATAAAAACAGCAGTATCATAAGCGCTGTATGCGGATATGTAGCTCCACACACCGATATAATCCTTGACCTCAGGCGACACTTTATAGATAGCCAGAATCGAGTCGGCATCGGTAATATANCCTTTGAGGGCGTCACGCAGTCCGGCATCGGTAAGCTCATTCTCATTACGCATAAGCGATCTTGACCTGTCGATCAGTGCCGTATTATAGGCAAATAAAGCACGGTTGGCATCGTCAGTCAACGAAGTTTTAAGAATATTATCCGTAACGGTCACACCGAAGGCCGCATCCTTNACATCTTTGACATATACCGGCAAAGACATCTGCACCTTGTCGGTATACACATACAGATTGTATATGCCGCCGGGATTTTCAGTAACCTGGCCCTTGAATTCAGAGCCGTTTTCTTTACTGAACACTACACTGGCCTGAGGCGAGGGATTGTCGGCAGGCGAAACAGCCACCTGCATCTTGTCATTGTCAGCAGCCTCAGGGATATTTACGGAAAAACCAAGGGTCCGTGCCCCGGCAGTCAAGCCGAGACACAGACCCGCAGTCAGTATGATTTGTCGTATCATAAGTTTTATCAGTTACGCGACTTATAGAATATTTTGCTTATGCGGTCGGCACAATTCTTGAATGTAGCCTTAGGCTCGGGATTAGGATTGTCGGTACGCACATCCTTGACGTCATAGATATACACATTACCACGGNCTGTCGAAGTAGTGCAAGTAGCCACTACAAGTTCATTGGTAGCCGTACGGAGTGTTATATATGTCACCTCTTCACCGGGATAACTGATGCAATACTGGTTTTTATTGGGGAAGATGAAGGCATCACCCTCTTTCAGCATAGCATAGACATTGTTATCAACTGAATAATATGTACGATGATAGGTTGCTGACGGAACTATCGAAACATCCTTACCGGGCACGGCGGTATCGGCGGTAGTGGGACACTCGGCACGGGCCTTGATCTCCATCTCCATGTCATATCCGCCAAATCCTGACAGATAGTTGTTGTAAACCTTACCGGTTGATTTGTCACGGGTAAGAACATATACCGGATATACTGNATAAGAGTAGTCATACACCGGATCATANTCCATNACCTTTTCTCCTATAAAAAAGTCCAGTAGCTCTTCGTTAGCATACAGTTGATCGCCGGGAGTACCCTTCCAGCCGGCATCTGACGTGCTTATCCAGCCCACGTACGGACTGTTGGCATATATGCGGAGAGGATTGTACTTCACATACGCGGTTTCAAAGTTGACTACGCCGTAGGCTTCATAATTACCGCTGTAGACAGCATCAAAGTCAACCTCATCATAGGGTTCGCTTTCGTAACCGAACATATTGTTGCCGTCAAGCACAATACCCTTCTTTGACGCATTGTCATAAGCGGTGATGTTGGTCGAGTTTCCGATATTGATGGTAGACTTGAATCCGGGGATAATCGGGTCATAGTCAATGGTCGANATTGAAGTAAGCGAAGTCATATCCAGGAACAGGCTTTTCGAAGCTGTNGACACGACAAGGCGGTTGACCATCACCGGATAAGTGAGCTTAAGAATGTATGCGTCGATTATCGGCTCGGGAGTAATACCGATATTAAAGCGCTCGAGGCAATTTTCCATTACCACCGCAGGTGTACCGGCTTCAACCTCCTCGGGCGTGCGGTCCTTGATAAACGCAAGATTACCGTTACCGCTCTTATCAGTCGACACGATCATGTAGCCCTGCTCGAATGTACGGTTGATATTCACGAGGTAGTCCTGAACGACACCCACCTTACCATCGGTTACATCAAGATGAGCATAATATGTGCCGCCCATCGGGAACGAATAGCGCAACACAGGATCATTGCTCACTACCTCGAGGGCACCCTTGATACCTTCTGTATAAGTACCGACACTCCATTCATAGCGCAATTCTCCTGAGCCCTGATAATTGACTTTAGGATCGATCACACACTCATCACCGTAATTGAAATTAACTTCGGGCAGCGAACCGTCATCGGGCACCGGAACAGTAATTCCGGGTAACTCAGCTCCGGCATACACGCTCTCGTCTTCAATACATGACGTCATGGCCGATGCGACAGCAAGCGTGCATGCACCAAGTATAATTGATTGTATTCTCTTCATTGTTTCAGCTTAGTCTAAAAATGTGAGACAAAAGTTAACCTTAGGGCTGAGCCTGCCAGGCGATCTCAGGATGTTCGTTATACATCGGCAGACATACTATCTTCTGAAGGAAAGTACTGTAATTGGCCATAGGACCCTGCAGGTTGGTAGCTTTCTCGAAGTAAGCGCCGTAATGATCCACCATTTCCTTATAGATAGTAGGATTGGCTTCGGGAACAAGTCTGTGGAAATATTCAAAGAACAGCTGCGCGTTCTCAAACGAATATACCGGCAGCGGTGACCATGTGGTCCACCACGACGGGCGGATCTCGGGACGGATGTCGGAATAAGTGATATTGAANACATTCTCCCCTACCGAACGCAGATCTTCGTTCTCGNCGATTGTAAGANTGAGAGTGAATTCCTGTTCAAGCANCTGAGGATCCTTGTCACGGAGCAGATTGACCTTGATAATACCGTTGATGGCACCGGCAGGAAGCACGGGATCATCGATTGTATAATGAACACCCTCGACCATGGTNGTCTTATCCTTGATAGNCACTATTGCGATATGACGGTCACGCTCGGCCGGCATACCCATGAGTGTCACAGGTATCTCAATGGTATGTACTGTGGCGATGTCATAGTTGTAGCTGTAGCTGATATCGGTGACAAGCTCATTCTTATTGTCGCGGTACTCAAAGAATACCGAGTCCTTCTGACCGACATCGTACAGCTTATAGTCCTCTTCGGTGCAGGCGGTGGCTGCAACAAGCAGCCCCGCACACCACAATATGTTGTTAAGCGTTTTCATCTCTGTAATTTATGATAGTAATGTTATTACTCCTCAGGACGATACTCATACTCCTCCTTCGGGATAGGAAGCACATAGATGGCATCGCTGGCAGGGATTATACGTGACTCTGCGTTTGACACGATGTCGCGGTTGAGGCGCTTCATGTTGAACCACACCTGACCCTCACAGAAAAGCTCTTTATGGAACTCGTTGTAGATACGCTCGGCGGTAAGGGTTACATCCGGAGCGAGACGGGTCAGACCGCGCGAAGTAATCTCCTCATTGAAATATCCGAGAGCCTTGTTATAGTCGGTCGCCAGAAGAGCGTCGGCGGCTATCAGATACATCTCGGCCGAGTGGATCAGGCTGATGCCTGAAATTAAGCCGGCACGGTCAGAAGTACTCGAGTTCTCGATAGTCAGGTAGTCCACCATCTTGAACGCGTATGACATACGGTCGTTCTGACGGAACTGATTCTTACGGAAGTCCTGGGTTGTACCGTCGATGTCAAGATTGTACAGAGCGTGCCAGGGCAGGAGATGTGACGAACCCGAGTTATCATCATACGGAGAGTAAGAATGATACGACTGGTAAGTATAGAGGAAGCTGCGGCTCAAATCAAGGTAAGTGGTTGAGTAAAGACCGAAGATGGTTTCTTTCGGAGAAAGCACACCGGCCAGGAATGTCGGCACCTCGGTCTCCTCTACAAGCGNGANNACCTTGCTGTCGATCACCTTGNATGCGTAATAGGCAGCCTTNTCGTTGTTGCCCATATACCAGTAGCAACGTGCGAGCAGGGCTCTTACGGCATGAATGTTAAGGTGAGTCTCGCGCCAGTTCATGAAGCGATCATACTGCTCGTTGTTACGGGGATATACCATAATGGTCTCATCCTCGGCAAGCAGCGACTCGGCTTCGGTCAGATCCNTTACCACGAGNTCAAGTCCCTCTCCTACGGTGACAAACGGCTTAACCGAGAACGAGTAGGAAGTCACATAAGGAATACCNGTCTTTGACTTGTCGGCCGAAGCAAAAAGACGCAATAGGTCAAAGTGCAGCATGCCGCGCACGGCAAGCATTTCACCTTTGTATATATCATACATCGGGAAGTCATCCTTATTTTTCTTGCTCAGATTATCGAGTACATTGTTGGCATAGCCTATACTCTCGTAGGCTCTTGTCCAAACTTCGAGCAGGCAGTCACGCACATACTGGTTATCGTAGTCGTAGGTGCAGAAAGGCTTGCNAAGAGTGCTGCCGCAGGTAAGATTCTGGTCAAGCAGCTCGGGTATGCCCCATACGAGATACATACCGTAAAGCTGTTTGGAAGCCATACTGCCGTAGACACCGTATATAGCCTCTTCGAAACCGCGCGGGGTCTCAAACAGGTCATTCTCGACCTTATCACCCTTGGGACGGACATCCAGATAGTCATCACACGAGGTGGTGACAAGTCCGAGCAGGGCTACAAGTGATATATATAATTTTTTCATTGTCGGTTAGTCGTTTTAGAAAGTAACACTTACTGAAAAGTTCACGCTGCGGCTATAAGGATAAGCTGTACCGCGCTCATATTTGGCGCTCGTAAGGCGGAAAAGATCCTCGGCACCGGCACTCAGATACAGACGCTGCAGTCCGAGATTGCTTACCCATGACTGAGGCACATTGTACTGCAGGTTAAGGCTCGACAGCCACAGCTCATTGTCCTTCTCAACGAAGCGGTCGCTGTAGGCGAATGTTTTTCCGCCGGTTGCTGAGATACCGAGATAAGGCACGATGTCACCGGGCTGCTTCCAGCGCTCGGTAAAGGCGCGGAGGTCGGCATTGTACTGCGGATTGATGTTCTCAACCTTTGACATACGGGTCGAGTTGTACATGTCGCCGCCGAAACGGTAAGAGAAGTTGACATTGAGCGACAGGTTGCGATACATCAACATAGTCGACATAGTACCCTGAAGAGTAGGATTGGTGTCACCTACCGCAACCTGGTCAAGAGCATTGTAGTCATAGGTATATTTTCCATCCTTGGTGATGAAAATCTCCTTACCTGAAGCAGGGTCGATACCGGCTGAACGCACGGCATAGATTGCTGTAGGTGACTCGCCCTCACGGAACTGCAGACGCGGAGTGGTATTCTTGTTATCAGCAGCGTTCTGTTCATTCTTACGCTTGAGTGCATCAGATATATTCTTGATGGTAGTCTTTGAATGCAGGCCGTTGACTGAAACCGTCCAGCCCCAGTCGCGGGTCTGTATCAGCTTGCCCCATACCGAGAATTCGACACCGTTGCTCTGCTGCTTGCCGAAATTGTTCTTAACCGAAGTCGCACCTGACGACGGAGGAAGGGACACATCGATAAGCATGTCATCGGTAATCTCGTGGTAATAGTCCACGTTGAAGTTCATGCGGTCACCGAAAAGCGANGAGGTAATACCTACGTTGAATTTCTTCGTAGTCTGCCACTTAAGGTCAGGATTGGCCATCGCTACAGGTATCGCTCCGACACCGGCATAGTGCAGGTAGTTGATCGAATAGAAGTAAGTNGACATGGCCTGATATGAGTCAAACTTCACGCTACCNGTGTAACCGTAGCTGGTNCGCAGACGCAACAGATCGACAAAACCGAGATCACGTATAAAGTTCTCATTGTGCATGTTGTAACCGGCACCTACCGACCAGAACGGAGCGGTACGCTTGTCGGCACCAAATTTTGAAGAACCTGACAGACGATAGCTACCGTCGATCACATAGCGGTTCTTAAACATGAAGTTGGCTGCGGCAAATCCACCGACACTTGTCGACAGATCCTCGCCACCCTTAGGCAGCTGCTCGGTAGAATAAGTAGTTGCATAGGAAATATCGGCAAGGTCGTCAGAGAGGAAGCCGCTGCCGGTCATGTAGCTTGAAGTCGACTTGTTACGGCGTATTTCCCACCCGAGGTTAAGGGTAAACATGGTGCCGTTGTTGTCAAAGTTGTGGATCCAGTTACCGATCACCTTACCGGTCCAGTTGTCGGCAGTAAGGTTACCGAGGCGGTATGTACCTCTCTGGTTGAGCTCTTTGCCGGCAAATGAGTTTGAGTCGGGTGACTTGAACTCGTCGCTGCGGCTGCGCGATGTGCTGTAAGAACCCTGGGCGGTAACATAAAGATTCGGCTTGAAGTTGTAGCGCACATCAAGTGACACGTTCTGTGTGCGGGCCTCAGTTTTGCCGAAGCTGCTCAGCGATGCCTCGTAAAGAGGGTTGTTCATGTTGTAAGAGAGCGACTTGGCAAAGTTGCCGTGATCGTCGTAAGGCGAGTCATAAGGATTGGCCTGAAGATAATCGCTGAACGAACCGTATTTTGAATTCTTAGTCGACAGATTGGTGTGCTCGGCACGCAGAGTCACGACAAGTTTGTCCTTAAAACGGTAGNTCAGNTAGGCGTTCATGCCGTAACGGTTACGGTTGTCATCCTTCATTACACCGTTTATGTTGGCATAGTCNGCGGTGAAGTTATAATCGAGGCCTGAACCACGACCTGACACTGACAGCGAGTGAGTGTTGGAGAAACTGTTACGTACAGGCTTTGACATCCAGTCGACATCGGTACCGGCGCTGATGAGCGCAAGCTTACGGTAATACTCCGAGTTCAGGCTGCCGTCGTGCGAATCATAAAGACCGGCAAGACGTTCGAGAGCCAGTTTCTGCGAAGCGTTACACAGCTCGTAACTGCTNAGATCGGCAAAGCTAAACTGNGGAGTAAATGTATAACGCACGCGCACGGGAGCCTGCACNACTCGCTTACGCTCGATGATAATCACACCGTTGGCGGCATTCTCACCATAGAGAGCCGTNGCCGAGGCATCCTTAAGNATGTCGACACGCTCGATATCCTGCACGTTCATGTCATAGAGTGCCTGAAGATTGCTCTCGACACCGTCGATCACGATAAGCGGTGCGTTA
>WFLX010288992.1_pt1 | contig 13358 bp, 9 predicted proteins | sample 4967041 | NCBI WGS metagenome assembly WFLX01 (sample SAMN12857096, study PRJNA449069) | gut metagenome | isolation source: stool from male and female vole | host: Microtus ochrogaster | place: USA:Florida | collected 2017
GGCGCATATTCTGCTTCTCGGCGAGTTGCGACTCCGAGTCGAGAATCTGCTGCCGGAGGAGAGGATTGCGAAGCGTGAGGATGACATCCCCCTCATTCACCATCGCACCCTCTTCCACGAGCTTTTGCTCTACGATGCCGGTTTCGAGGGCTGAGACCTGTACGGTGACACCTGTCTCGACTTTTCCGGAAAGGTGGATGTAGTCGTTGAACTCACCTTCAGTCACCTCTCCTATCATAAGATTTTCTTTATCAGTCTTATAATAAGTGGTTCTTGATGCCGTAAATGCCAAGACGCTTGCGGTGCCCACGGCCAAAAGCAGAATAGCGGGGATGCCAAATTTCCTTAATCGGGGGAAACGCTGTTCGATTTCAGTATCCATGTGATTTGATGTTTATCGTAAATTGTCAATNAGNGGGTAGCCTTGGTAGTAGCGTAGGGTTATCTCNGANATGNCGAGTTGGATTCTCTTTCCTACGAGGTTTGCCTCTGCTACCGCNAGTTTTGAGGANGATGTGTAAAGGTCGATGGCNGAGACGGCTCCAAGNTCNAATCTCTTGCGCATGGCTTTGTAAGCGAGTTGCTCCGCTTCGAGCCGTCGGGTGGCGGCTGTCAGTTCTTCTATGGCTGCCTCTAAGTCGAGTCTTGCCTCCTCTGCCGCCTGGTTGAGTTGGTATCGGGTCTGTTCCAGTCGGATCTTGCTCTCATGGAGTTGTATTGAGGCTTTCTTCACACGGTTGGCTGTCGAGAGGCCGTCAAAGATGGGAAGAGAAAAGGAGAGATTGAAATATTCTCCCAGGTTGTCACGAAACTGGCGGGAGAAGGATGGAACATCCGCCGGCCTGCCCATCATGCGGTAGTAAGATGTGGAGACTCCGGCGCTGAACGAGATTCTCGGACTATATCCCCCTTTGGCAGCGCGGAGATAAAGGGTGTTTTCCTTTACAGCCATTTCCCCTTCCTCTATCTCCGGAAGAACATGCGTGTCCCTGGATGTAGTCCTGCAACTGAAATCAGTGGTGATATTCAGCAGGGTGTCTGACGGGGGCATGCCCATGGAGGAGCGGAGTGTGAGATGAGCCTTTTTCAACAAGTTTCGTTGGTTTGCAAGTCCGTATCTGTCTGCAGCCACGATAGCTTCGAGTTCAGCCACATCGGCGCCGCTTTTNGTGCCGAGTTGGAATGCGCGTCTTGCTGCTTCCAGGTCGGTGGAATCNCGTNGAAGCTGTCTTTGCATTTGCTCTACCATGGANGTGCAGTAGGNTATATTGTANTATCCTTTNATNACTTCAAGCGACACACGGTCCTCTTCCGCCTGTTGTGNCTTTTGCCTGCGGAGCGCGGCTGCCTTCAGTGCCTTCAGGTTGTTGATATGTANAAGGCCATCGAACAGTGGAAGCGACATCTCAAGTCCGAATCCTGTGCCTAAAGTCTTTTTATTGTCGTAGGTGTTTGTCTCCGGATCGATATTTCGTCCGAAGCTTAGGTTGCCGCTGCCTCCTAATCCTATATATGGCATCAAGTCGGCTGCGCTTATTCGTGTGTCGATTGTGGCTGCCTCGGTCTCAAGCCTGCTTATCAGGTTGGAATGGGCATGATTCCGGGCATAGAGCAGGCAATCATTGAGTGTCATTGGTTCTTGTGTAGATTTTTCTTCCGCAAAAGAGCTTTTCGGGAGTGCCAATGTAAGGATGATGGTCAAAAATATTGAGGAAATTTTCATATCCGGCTGTCGGGTGTTTCGTTTACGCCGGCAAATTTAGCGTGACTTGAATGTCATGCCAAAAATCATCTCAAAAAACATTCATTTATCAGACGTTTTGTCTAATAATTCGGCAATGTGTCTAATATTTCGACAGAAGGAAATCCGGTTGCTCCTTTCACATCCTGAAATTTTATTATTAACCCCGGTTTTATTATTTTTGCAATATGAAACTATTGATCATTGATGATAATGCGGCGGTGCAGGCGATATTGAAGTTGCTGCTTGAGGATGAGTTTGAGGAGGTGGCTGCAATTGGCCACCCTTCAATGATAGCTACGCTTCCTCACCCGGCGAGCTATGACGCCGTGCTCCTTGATTTGAATTTCGACAATGGCAGACTTGACTGCAGTGACGGACTGTTCTGGCTTGAAAATCTGAAAGGTCTGCAGAATCCTCCGGCCATTGTCGTCATCACTGCATTTGGAGATGTGGATATTGCGGTAAGGGCCATGAAGCTTGGTGCGGACGACTTTGTCACAAAACCATGGGATAATGATGACCTTCTTGCAAAACTCCAGTCGGCGATTGCTGCCAATCGCAGGAGAAGGCATGAAAAGGCAGATAAGAAACGTCTGCATGAACTCGAGATGGCGGAAACGGAACGCCGGGGGCTTACTCTTGACGAGGTCAAGCTGCGCCATATACGAAGCGTCATCGAAAGTTGCGGAGGGAATCTCTCGGCTGCCGCACATAAGTTGGGCATCAATAGGCAGACTCTTTATAATCTTCTAAAAAGATGAGGTGGTTCAGACTTAACGTTGCCCTGCTTATCGCAGGGGTCGTGACGAGTGCTTCATGTGCTGCTTGTCTTTTTATCAGTGGCCGCTGGGCTCAGGGATGCCTGACTGTGATGGCGACTGCTGTCTGCATATTCGCTTTATGGCATCTTCAATCGAGGTTGATCAATACAATGTCCGCTTTCGTGAAAGCTCTTGAGATGAATGATACCACATCCCGAATTATTCTCGGAGGAGATCATGAGTTGCAGAAGATGGCGGAATCCATGAACCGCATTTCTTATTTCTACAGTGAGAATATGCGTGAACTNCAGACAAGGAAACTTTATTACGACAGGGTTCTGAGAATCATGACTCATGAGATGCGCAATGGAATCACACCGATTGNGGCGGTCACTGCCGATATCATGGCTAAACCGGAACGTTATCAGGGGGAAAAACTTATTCAGGCTGCGACAATCGTCCATTCTCAGGCTGATGGAATACGTCGCTTTCTTGATTCCTATTATAAGCTCACTCATTTGCCTGAACCAAAAATAGAGGAAGTGAGGGCCGGAGATTATTTTAAGGTCCTGAAGGAATTGTTTAGGGCTGAAATGGAACAGCGGAAGGTGCCGGATGACATTGTTTCGTTCACTGTTCCGGAAGATATGNTATTGGATATTGATGTATCCCTCATGAATCAGGTATTGGTCAATCTGCTGCGAAATGCTCTGGACGCCATCAGAGATGTGGAGGATGGAAAGGTTGAGATTGTATTGAGTGTTTCTGATGCTCATCCATATATTACAGTGAAGGACAATGGTTGCGGAATGACCAAAGGGACAATGGAAAATCTTTTCCAACNCTTCTTCACGACAAAAAAAGATGGAAGTGGTGTGGGGCTATCCATCAGCCGCCAGATCATCCGGAAACATCGCGGNGACATCATCATCCGAAGTCAACCGGATAAAGGCACCAAAGTCATGATCACTTTATAAGAATTTTTAGGGGNCACATACANATTCCTGTGTTTGCATCCTCCACATANTTAGTATTGGATACATAATCGNCTTTTCATTTTTATTCGACCGCTATGCGGTCGAGAAGCGTGTGGGTGGTCNTCAATCCGTGGGTNNNACCCACGGCTACAATATTCGGTGGCTACGCCACCGNTGCACATCTGTNGCCGAACGNCANCGTTGCACATCTGTGACCGGACGCCACCGTTGCACATCTGTGGCCTAATGCCACCGGTGTGGTGACAACACGTCGGCTCTGGAATGACCGCGTTGCGGTCAAATAANGTAGCCGTGGGTGAAACCCACGGATTGAGGTCGGTAATCTCTTCCTCGACCGATTTATCGGTCGAATAAAGTCCCTGCTGATGTAGCCTGATGAATTTGATATGGCCTGTTCAAAATTCACGCCAGCATCCCGGCTGCCACCTCCTTCATCTTGGCCTCGCCAAGCGCCTGGCCCACGATGGTGAGGGCGAAGCGGAGGGCTGTGGCNGGACCGTTGGCNGTGACGATGTTGCCATCGACCACCACTGCCTCNGNCTGCATCTTGGCTCCGTGGGCTTTGGCGAGGTCCTCGAANCCCGGATAGCATGTGGCCTTCTTGCCGTCGAGNATNCCGAGCTGNGCGAGCACCACGGCGGGAGCGGCGCAGATGGCGGCGATGTTGCCTCCGTCGGCGGCATGGGCGCGCAGGGCGTTGCCCAGGATGTCGGATTCATAGAGGTTGGTGGCTCCGGGCATACCGCCGGGGCAGATGAGCCAGTCGGCATCGTTGAGATCCACATTGGTTAAAAATGCGTCAGCCACGAAGAGCACTCCGTGGGCTCCGGTGACGGTGGGAGTGTCGTTGACCGACACCATGGTAATGTCCATGCCGGCGCGGCGCAGCACGTCCACCACCGACAGAGCCTCGAGTTCCTCGAAGCCCTCGGCTAAGAAAATGTAGTTCTTGTTCATGTTCGTCATGTTTTGAAAATCTGCCATAAAATTACGGAAAAATCTCCACTCCGCCACCAAAAACCTGAAAAAAAAGTGGCTCTTATAGGAACATTGTCATGAACACCGGGACAAGCAGAATCTGTCCGTCTTTGCGGAGGTCTTTTGTGTAGATTAGATAGTCGGAGCCTATGCGGTCGGAGAATTTCTCCATGAAGGCATCGAGGGAGGCATGTGANGCATAACCGGAGGATTTCACTTCCACCGGACATATCTTGTTGCCTCTCGACAGGATGAAGTCTATCTCATAATTATGTTTCCCGCTCTCGGTAGGCCAGGTGTAATAGAAAAGGTGGTCTCCGATGGCAGTAAGCATCTGGGCCACGACATTTTCATACACATAGCCCAGATCGGCTGAGAGTTTGTCGGTCAGCAGTTTCTGATAGATGATGTTGTCGGTGGCTGACTTGTCCATGAAGGCGAGGGTGATGAAGAGCCCTGTGTCGCCGACATACATCTTATATCGGTCGTAGTCCATGTGCAGGGACAGTCCGACATTTGGGTTGTTGGCATGATGGGAGATATTCACGGTCATGCTGTCCTCCATTTCGCGTAGGAGCTCCGTCATGTCATCCTTGTCCTCGCTTCTGCCTATGACGCTGGTGGCCATGTAGCGTGAGGCGTTTCCGGAAAGTTGGGATGGAATGGCTTTGAACATACGCTCGGCTTTGCCTGTGGGGTCGATTTTCTGAAAATCATCGAGATACAGCTCGATAATCTCTCTTTTCTTCTTGTCCACCTCGATTAGATTGAGGGTGTCGAGATATGTCTCCACTGCTTGCGGCATCCCTCCCACAAGCATGTAGAGCCTGAAATCCCTGAGGAGTTTTCTTGTNACGGCGTCTCCTAANCNNCTGCGCTCTTCAAAGCACGTCNGAAGCAGNGGGATGGTTGCGGTGTCGCCGAGCGCCCATCTGAATTCCTCATAGTCCATAGGCCGCATGGTGATCCGTGTCTCTTCGCTGGGAATGACGATATTGGTGGTGTTCTTTTTTATGGAAAGTAGCGAACCGGTCTCGATATAGTCGAACCGGTGGTCCTTGACCAGATATTTGATAGCCTGTCTTGCCTGTGGACATTTCTGTATCTCATCGAAAATAATGACAGATTCCCGCTCGTAAAGCTGCACACCATAGATGAATTGAAGCTGCATGAAGAAATGGTCGCGGTCGGAGATATTGTCCACGGCCTCCCAAAGGGCGGCAGGTGCATCGGCGAAGTCAACTACGATATAGCTGCGGTACTCGTTTTTCGCAAATTCTTCTGCGATTGTGGATTTCCCCACACGCCGTGCACCTTTTATGAGCAGGGCGGTACGTCCATTTTTCGTATTTTTCCACTCCAGAAGCTGGTCATATATCTTCCTTTTGAATATCCTTTCCATAGCTNAATTACTAATNNATTGATTGTAAGNGCAAAGNTAGAGNAAANCNGCGGAATCTCAAAATGTTTTTGCCGAAAAGTGTATGGAATCTCAAAATGTTTTTGCCGAAAAGTGTATGGAATCTCAAAATGTTTTTGCCGAGAAGTGTATGGAATCTCAAAATTTTGAAGAAATTCTTGCACTACCCCACTGAGGTGGCGTAGGCTCTTGATCAGACCAGCATTTCTTCGTCGGGGAGGTTGCTGTTGACGAACATGCTGAAATATATCGGGATGTAGGTAATCTTACCGCCGGGCGCCACTTACGACCAGTACCTTATCCGTATTGCCGGAAAGATGCTCATATATAGCATATTCAATCTTACGGTAGAGCATAATTCACACTTTTCAAGCCATACCTCCACTTTTCTTGCACTGCTAAGCTGCACTGCCCACTGAATAGAAGACACGGTCGCAGCCGAGATGAACCATAATATCGCCCGGATTGTTCTTTATATGGAAAAGAAATAATCAACACATTATATATTATGGACAAAGCAGAAATTGACTTGAGTCAGATCAACTCTCCTGCCGACTTGAAGGACAAGTCGGTGGAACAGCTTACAGCCNTCGCAGCTGAAATGCGAAAGACACTTATCGAAAAACTCGCCGCTCACGGNGGACACGTCGGCCCNAACCTCGGTATGGTGGAGGCCGTGATCGCGCTCCANTATGTGTTCGACACACCGAAGGACCAGATNGTGTTCGACGTCTCCCACCAGACATATCCCCACAAGATGCTCACCGGACGTATGAAGGCCTTCNCCGACCNCGCCCATTACGATGATGTGACGGGCTATACNGCCCCGGAGGAGAATCCGGAATATGACCTTTATTCCTTAGGCCACACATCCTCGTCGATGGCTCTGGCCGCCGGTCTTGCCAAAGCGCGTGACCTCGCCGGAGGCCACCAGAACGTGGTGGCTGTGATTGGCGACGGTTCGCTAAGCGGNGGTGTGGCTTTCGANGGTCTGGACTATGGCGCCACACTCGGCTCGAACTTCATCGTGGTGGTCAACGACAACGACATGAGCATCGCCGAGAACCATGGCGGAATCTATGCCGACCTGCGTCTGCTCCGNCACACCAACGGCACGGGCGAACCCAACCTCTTCCGCTCGATGGGCTATGCCTACCGCTATGTGCAGTACGGCAACGACCTGCGGTCGCTTATCGATGCTTTCCGCGAGGTGAAGGGCATCGGTCATCCTGTGGTGGTGCATATCAACACCATGAAGGGTATGGGTCTTCCCGTGGCTGAGGCCCACAAGGAGGAATTCCACTTCAGCGGACCGTTCAACCCCGAGACTGGCGCTCCGCTCTATCCTCAGGCTCCCGATGCTGAGAGCTACGATGAGATGTTCGCCGACCTGATGTCAAAGAAGATGGCGGAGGATTCCAGGGTTGTGACTATAACGGCCGGTACGCCGGGTGTGCTGTGTTTCAATAAGGAGCGCCGCCGCGCAGCAGGAAAGCAGTTCGTGGATGTNGGCATNGCCGANCAGGCTGCCGTGGATGTGGCNTCNNGACTNGCCAAGGGCGGCATGCGCCCNGTGGTGGGANTCGTCAGCACCTTCCTGCAGNGNGCNTACGACCAGTTCGCGCAGGANATNGCCCTCAACCANCAGNCNGCCACNTTCGTGGTGTTCTACGGNTCGCTCTTCGGNATGAACGATGAGACGCACATCGGCTTCTTCGACCTGTCGCTGCTGTCGAACATCCCCGGCCTCGTGGTGCTCACGCCTACCAGCGCAGAGGAATACACCGCGATGATCAATTGGGCAGTGCGCCAGACCGCCGTGCCTGTGGTAGTCCGTACCCCTGGTGGCAATGTCGTGCACAGGGATGCTGAAATCCTCGACGATTATTCCAAACCGGAGTATGAGATTGTCAATGAAGGTGCCCGAGTGGCCTTGATCGGTGTAGGCACATTCCTGCCCATGATGCAGCAGGCGCCCGAGAAGCTCCGTGAATCGGGCATCAACCCCACGGTGATCAATCCACGAATGGTGTCCGAACTGGACAAGACCACCCTCGACCGTCTCGCCGATTACGACCTCGTGATTACGGCCGAGGACGGCATCCTCGACGGCGGTTACGGCCAGAAGGTGGCCTCCTACCTTGGTACAGCCAAAGCCAAAGTGGTGGACCTCGGTCTGGAGAAGAAGTTCCTCAACAAGTACAAGGCAGCCGAGATAGCCGAAACCTGCGGCCTGACAGCCGACAGCGTCACCAAGCTCGTCCTATCTAAGATATAAGTGATAGGACGACTGGGAGCAGGGATGTCCTTGCCCCTGCAGCTGTGAGACAGTGTGACAAATAATGTCATCCAATTTCATCAACAGCAAAATCCATATCGAATGATAGCCAAAAGTGGATAAAAACAACCACTTTTGGCTATCATTCGATATGGCAAAAAATCCCGTGTCCGGATGGCACTTATTCATTATTCACTGTTCACTATTCACTATTCACTGTTCACTGTTCACTATCACCTATAACTTAAAACAGTGTCGGCGGCGGGAGCAGGCGGAAGCTCTGGCGATGGAAGGGCGACGGGCCGTGGGCGGCGATGGCGGCCCGGTGGGCCTTTGTGGGGTAGCCTTTGTTGACGTCCCAGCCGTACTGCGGATATTGCTCGTGGAGGCGCCGCATCGCCTCATCGCGGTGGGTCTTCGCCAGGATGGAGGCGGCGGCGATGTTGGCGAAGCGGCCGTCGCCTTTCACGAAGGTCTGCCACGGCACCTCGCCGTAGGGCTTGAAGCGGTTGCCGTCCACTATCACCGCCCCGGGCCTTACCTTCAGCCCGTCGAGGGCGCGGTGCATCGCCAAGATCGAGGCGTTCAGGATGTTGATGCGGTCGATTTCGAGATTGTCCACTATTCCCACGCTCCATGCCACGGCTTCGCGCTCGATCACCTGGCGCAACTCGTCGCGCTGCCTCTCGGTGAGCTGCTTGGAGTCGTTGAGGCGCTCGTCGTGGAAGTCGTCGGGTAATATGACGGCAGCGGCGAAGACCGGGCCCGCGAGACATCCGCGGCCAGCTTCGTCGCATCCGGCTTCATTGCGTCCTGCTATGTGGCAGAGGGGTAGGATAGTGTCAGCTTACTTTGTCCACAAAGGCATATCCCATGCCGTAGCGGTTGATGATGCATTTTCCGCTCTCGCCCATCTTCTTACGCAGACGTGATATGTTGGTGTCGACGATGCGCACGTTCGACGACGCATCTTCTTTCCACACCTCGTTGCAGATGTCCACACGGGTGAAGAACGAGTTGCGGTTGTTGATCAGGAACAGCAGGATAGCGTATTCTGTCTTCGACAGGGCCACCAGCTCGCCGTCGATTGTCACCTTGCGGTTGTCGGGGTCGATGACGATGCCTAAGTGGGGGAGGGTGATTTCCTTATGTGCCTGGGGAGTCGCAGCTTTCAGCGGGTGGCGCCTCAGGATGGCATGGATGCGCGCGATGAGTTCGCGCAGCGAGAAAGGCTTCGACACGAAGTCCTCCGCACCGTTGTCGAATGCGTCGATGATCATGTCCTCGCTGTCGCGGGAGGTGCACACGATGATGGGGATGCCGGCTGTGTCGGGATTCTTCTTGATCAGGTCGCTGAGTTCTAAGCCGGAGGGATCCTGCGACATTGCGTCCACAATCACCAGCCGGCAGTCGTAGATTTTGTCTAAGTCAACGTCCTTAGCATTGGGCACGACAGAGACATTGAAACCTTCGGATGTAAGGTTGTAGTTCAGAAGGTCGGTGATGTTGGTCTCATCATCCACCAAAAGTATCTTACCTGCAGGGTTAGGCGTATTCATTACAATTTCAAGACTAGATTTTAATGCAAATATAGTGATTATTTCCCAAAATTGTATTATTTGTAATGAAGTTGTAACAGGTTTGTGATTGTATTTTTATATCCGGAAGGTTTTTTGGTTAAAATTTATGTTTTTTGTCCGCCATTTCGCAGATTTTGCCTAACTTTACATTGAAATTCTAAGGTCTAAGGTATGAGGTTTAAGGTCTAAGGTATGAGGTCTAAGGCAATCCGGATGGCGGTTTGTCGAAGGTNAGCCAGAANCCTCAGACCTAAAGCCTCAAACCTGAAGCCTCAGACCTTAGACCTCGGACCTAAGACCTATGGCAAAGAAGATAGTTGAGACTCCGCTGATGAAACAATACATCGAGATGAAGCAGAAACATCCCGATGCAATCCTCCTGTTCCGTGTGGGCGACTTCTATGAGACCTTCTCCGACGACGCCATCGTGGCCTCGGAGATCCTCGGTATTACCCTTACCCGCCGTGCCAACGGTTCCGCTAAATATGTCGAGCTGGCGGGATTCCCCCACCATGCCCTCGACTCCTATCTGCCCAAACTTGTGCGTGCCGGAAAACGTGTGGCCATCTGCGAGCAGCTCGAGGACCCGAAGCTCACCAAGAAACTCGTGAAGCGCGGAATCACCGAACTGGTGACCCCCGGAGTGGCNCTCTCCGACAATGTGCTCAACCATAAGGAGAACAATTTCCTGGCCGCCATACATTTCGACAAATCCAAAGCCGGCCTCGCCCTGCTCGACATCAGCACCGGCGAATACATGGTGGGCGAGGGGAGTGTGGACTATGTCGACAAGCTCATGGGCAGCTTCTCCCCGAAGGAGCTCCTGGTGGAGCACGGAAAGAAGCAGCTGGCCGAATCATCGCTATCGGCACGCTACACCACCTTCGAGCTTGACGACTGGATATACACCTCCGATGCCGCTAATGAACGCCTGCTCAAACAGTTCGGCACCACTTCGCTCAAGGGTTTCGGCATCGAGCGAATGTCGGCTGCCATCATCGCCGCCGGCGCCATTCTCCATTATCTCGACATCACCCAGCACACCCGCACGGGCCATATCACCCGCATCTCGCGCATCGAGGCCGAGAGATATGTGCGCCTCGACAAATTCACCATCCGCAACCTCGAGCTCATAGAACCCATGAGCGAGGACGGCAAGAGCCTGCTGAGCGTGCTCGACCGCACCATCACCCCAATGGGCGCACGCACCATGTCGAGGTGGCTGCTCTTTCCGCTGAAGGATCCCGCCGCCATCAACTCGCGCCTGGATGTGGTGGAATATTTCTTCCGCAATCCCACCGACCGCGACGAGGTAAGGTCGCTGTTCGGACGCATCGGCGACCTGGAGCGGCTCTGCGGCAAGATCTCCACTCAGCGCATCACTCCCCGCGAGGCCACTCAGGTGCGCACTGCCCTCGAGGCCCTCGTGCCGCTGAAGAAGATATGCATGGAGGCCGACGATGCNTCGCTNAATGCCATCGGCGAGAGGCTCGATCCGTGCGNGGACCTGTGTCNGCGNATNGCNGCCGAACTGTGCGAGGACGCGCCCAGTGCCGTGGTCAAGGGNGGGGTGATAAAGCCGGGCGTCAACCCGGANCTNGACGAACTGCGTCNGCTTGCCTCCGGNGGCAAGGAGTTTCTGCTGCAGATCCAGGCCCGCGAGTCGGCNGCCACGGGTATCCCTTCGCTTAAGGTGGGTTTCAACAATGTGTTCGGCTATTATCTTGAGGTNACAAACACCCACAAGGACAAGGTGCCTCCGCAATGGGTGCGGAAGCAGACTCTCGTCAACGCCGAACGATATATCACNCAGGAACTAAAGGACTACGAGGATAAGATCCTGGGAGCCGAGGACAAGATCCAGGTNCTGGAGGCGAAGCTCTACAACGACCTGGTGGCGGCGATGGCGCGTTTCACAAGCCAGATGCAGCTCGACTCCGCCCTGGTGGGGCGGCTCGACTGCCTGCTGTCGTTCGCCACAGTGTCGATAGAGAACCACTACAACCGCCCGGTGGTGGATGATTCGCTGTGCATCCATCTTGTGGAGGCGCGTCATCCGGTGATTGAACGCCAGTTGCCGCCGGGCGAACCGTATATCTCCAACTCCGTCGACCTCGACAATGAGTCAACACAGGTGATGATGATCACGGGCCCGAACATGTCGGGTAAGTCGGCTCTGCTGCGCCAGACGGCCCTCAATGTGATAATGGCGCAGATCGGTTGCTTCGTGGCTGCCGAGTCGGCGAGGATTGGTTTTGTAGATAAGATTTTCACCCGCGTCGGGGCGTCGGACAATATTTCTTCCGGCGAATCTACCTTCATGGTGGAGATGAACGAGGCTGCCTCGATCATCAACAACATGAGTAGCCGTTCGCTCATCCTCTTTGACGAGCTTGGTCGGGGCACATCGACCTACGACGGCATCTCCATCGCCTGGTCCATAGTGGAGCATATCCACGAGTTCTGCGGAGTGCATCCAAAGACGCTCTTCGCCACCCACTACCACGAGCTCAACGAGATGGAGAAGAACTATCCCCGCGTGGTCAACTTCAATGTGTCGGTCAAGGAAATCGACGGGCGCATCGTGTTCCTCCGCAAGCTCGCCCGTGGAGGCAGCGAGCACAGTTTCGGCATCCATGTGGCTAAGCTCGCCGGTATGCCCCCTGCCATAGTGGAGCGGGCGGAGGAGGTGCTCCGGCAGCTGGAGCAGAGCGGTTCGCGAGGGTCGGAGGTGTCCATAGCCCCGAAGGACGAGCCTGATGGCATGCAGATGCAGATGTTCCAACTCGACGACCCGGTGCTCACCCAGGTGCGCGACGAGATTATCGGCCTCGACATCGACAATCTCACCCCCCGGGAGGCCCTCAACAAGCTCTATGGCATCCGCCACATACTCACGGGCAAGTGATAGGTAATAGTGAATAACGAATAGTGAATAGTGAGGTGGGTGAGGAGTCGTTTTGTTTAGGAAGTGAGCTTTAGCGAGTTTTCCCAAAAAGAAAGAATTTTATCCCTAATTAATAAACAGATTTATGAAAAAGATTTTCTTATCTCTGGCTCTTGTAGCCGCAATGTGCATGACTTCCTGCGGTGGAAGCAGCACAGATGCATCAAAGGATGCTCAGGCAGATTCAATCGCTGCAGCCGAGGAGGCTCTGGCAAATGAGGCAGCAGCCTCAAAGGCCGCTTTCGAGCAGCAGCTTGGTGAGGCCGCACAGCAGGTGGAGGGTCTCAAGGACGAGGCTGAGGCTAAGGACTTCATCGCAAAGGCTCAGGACTATGTGCAGCAGCTCGTCAAGGACGGCAAGGCTCAGGAAGCCAAGGAGTATCTTGCAAAGATCGGTCCGGCCATCACTGCCAAGTATCCCGCCCTGAAGGACGTCGTGGAAGGTGCTGACAAACTCGTTGACGCAGCCATCGCTACAGGCAACGGTGCCGTGGAAGGCGTGAAGGACGCAGCAGAGAATGCCGTAGAGGACGTGAAGGACGCAGCCGGCAATGCTGTTGACGCCGCCAAGGATGCAGCCGGCAACGCCGTGGATGCAGCAAAGGAGAAGGCCGGCGAGGCTGTTGACGCAGCCAAGGACAAGGCCGCTGAC
>WFLX010029739.1_pt1 | contig 13355 bp, 9 predicted proteins | sample 4967041 | NCBI WGS metagenome assembly WFLX01 (sample SAMN12857096, study PRJNA449069) | gut metagenome | isolation source: stool from male and female vole | host: Microtus ochrogaster | place: USA:Florida | collected 2017
AGCATCANCANNNTAACAACATGAACTTATTTGACGTATATCCACTTTTCGACATAGCCATCGACCACGGCAAGGGCTGCCATGTGTGGGACGACAAGGGNCANGANTACCTTGANCTCTATGGTGGTCACGCAGTCATCAGNATCGGACACTGCCACCCTCACTATGTNNAGGCTATGACCCAACAGCTCAACAAGTTGGGCTTTTACNGCAACTCCGTACAGAACCCGCTCCAAAAGGAACTTGCCACCCGTTTGGGCAAGGCATCAGGTTATGAAGACTACCAGCTGTTCCTCATCAACTCTGGTGCCGAAGCCAACGAGAATGCCTTGAAGCTGGCATCGTTCTACAACGGAAGAACGCGTGTGCTTTCCATGGAGAAGGCTTTCCACGGTCGCACCTCATTAGCTGTCGAAGCGACAAACAATCCGAAGATTATCGCTCCCATCAATGACAACGGGCATGTAACCTATCTGCCCATCAACGACATCCAGCCTTGGAAGGAAGAGATTGAGAAAGGCGACGTGTGCGCTGTCATCATCGAGTGCATTCAGGGCGTGGGTGGCATCCGCTGTGTCACCCAGGAGTTCATGCAGGAGCTACGCACCCTCTGCGACCAGCACAACACGGTGCTCGTCTGCGACGAAATCCAGTGTGGCTACGGACGTTCGGGCAAGTTCTTCGCCCATCAGCACCTCGGTGTGCGCCCCGACATCATCACGGTGGCGAAAGGCATCTGCAACGGCTTCCCGATGGGCGGTGTACTTATCTCGCCCAAGTTCCAGCCAGTGTATGGGCAGTTAGGCACCACGTTCGGTGGCAACCACCTCGGATGCGCAGGAGCCATTGCCGTGCTCGATGTGATAGAGGAAGAGCACCTCGTGGAGAACGCTGCCAAGGTGGGCAAGTACCTCATTGACACGCTCAAAGCCGAGCAAGCAGCGGGCAACCTACCCCATGTGGTCGATGTGCGCGGCGAAGGTCTCATGATAGGCATCGAACTCGACATCCCCTACAAAGAGCCACGCACCCGTCTCATCAAGGAAGAGCACTGCTTCACGGGGTGTTCAGGCACGAACGTCATCCGTCTTTTGCCACCGCTTTGCCTCTCGATGGACGAGGCGAAGGAGTTTATCGAAAAGTTCAAGAAAGTGCTGTAAGACAGCATCATACCCATCCATACAACAAGGGCTTGCTCCACACCATGAGCAAGCCCTTGTTGTATGGATACCATTCCGTCGCCTTCACTTCACGCGCCACACGTTCAGCGTGATGCCCCCAGGGATGCTCTTCATCGCTGGCTGACACACATAGATGGCATTGTTGAGCCACGCATAGCGGCTGTCGGCAGGTGCCTCAAATTGCGGTGCGGTCTTGAAGTAGAAAGAAGGATTGCCATTGGCATCGGGACCATTGTAGATGATACCACGGTTACGCACATGGATGCTCACGCCATCGTCGGTCCTGATGGAGTAGATGGCTTCGAGTTCGGTGCGATTGCCATCATGGTTGGCAAGTTGGTAATCGGCACCACCGCTCATGACCGTGCCCTTCAGCATCGGACCCTCAAACGTGCCACCCGTGATGGGAATGATGGTTCGACGCCCGTGAGGAGTATCGCCCACACCATAGGCACCAGAGATAGTCACGTTCAACTGCACCACAAACTCCAGTTCGGGTGCCAAAGGAGGCATCTGCTCCTCCTGTGCCCACAAGGTGAGAACACTTGCCACACACAGCAGCAACATGAAAACAGTCCTTTTCATACGCTTCTCTTTTTTCGTATTGACACCAATACCCCGTCGTCGCCCCAGCCATCAATGTTCCACGAACGAATGGAAGGAATGGGCTGGCAGTGCCGCATTCAGATACTTCTGTCCCAGCTGCACCGTCACAGTGCGAGCCTCCTGCGTCAGATTGCCCACGATGACAATGCGCTTGCGGTCGGGACGCTGAAAGACGATGGCAGGTGTGCCGTGAGTCTCGTCCTTGCTCTGATAAGCCAGCACGCGGCTGCCAGGAGGCACAAGGTTGGAGAAGTGCTTCACAGCGTAGTATTCAGCCGTGTAACGATGCTGACGTGTCTTTGAATCGACCTGAATGAGGGCGTTCTGCCTCCATCNCNACGGGNTTTGACCGNNGTCGCAAAGGATGAANTNCNAAANGNAATACTNGTCGCAACCACGCCCGATGTAGTCGCAGAGCAGGTGGAAAGTGTGCTCGCCCTGCCCCCAATCCATCGAGCCGTTGCCACACTCGCTCTCTGAGGAAATGAGGTGAAGGTTGGGATAGCGACTGCCCAAGCGCGCCAAGTACTCACGGCACTCCCACTGAATGCCCAGCCCCTGAACATCGTCCTTCAACCCATCGACAATCTTCTCCACATAGTCGATGCGGTTGGTGTTGAACGTGCCCAGATAGAGCTTCACCTCTGGGTGACACTTGGCAAGTGTAGGACGCAGATAGTTGTGGTTAAAGTTGTGCGTGCCCTCAGCCGTCCATGCACAGCCGGGATAGGGAGTGTAGCTGTATGCCTCGTTCTGATACATCACCATGTCGATGGGGACACCCTCAGCGGCATAGAGGTCGATGAAACGGCAGAACATATTGGCGTATGCTTGCAGGTAGCGAGGCTCCTGAATGAAGTAGTCCTGAGTGGCAAGGCGACGGGGAAACACACCGTTGCGGTCGCCAAGAAGCTTCATCTCGTCGGGGTCAGCCACCTCGTTAGAGTCATAAAGCAGGTAGTCCTTCTCCTTCGGCTGCTGATTGTAGTTGCTGCTCAGCACGGGGTAGTCATTGTTAATCTTCATCCATGCAGGCGGACTCCACGGCGACATCCAGAAGGTGAGCGACGGCTGCCATTTCTGCGCCATGCGAATCAGGCGAATGACATTCTGCTTGTCGTGCTCAATGTTGAAATACTTGAGCCCGAAGTCGCCTGCCACAGTGTCGCACGAGTACCACGCACGGCTGTAGTCGTTAGCGTTCATGGTCAGTCGCCCACGCATGAAACGCAAGTCGCCATCGGGAGCAAAGAGGCGACGCATCACCTCCTGCTGGGCATCGGGCGAAAGCAACTCCAACGCATCGAGGTCCAGCTCGTTGAAGCAAGTGCCCCACGCCCTAAACTCATGCCCCTGCTCGTTGCCACTCACTCGGAGCACAGGAGCCTGCGCACCTGCCTTTCCGCTCAGCGATGTCTTCGACTGCTGCCACGCATTGGCCTCTGTGGTAGTGTAATGTGTAAACGTCTGTGCGTGGCTTCCCACCGCCGCACAAAGGCTAAACGCTATCCAAACAAATTTCCTCATATTACATTTTCCATTTTTTGACATATCTCAGTTGATTCCTATTCCCAATGCCCATGATGCTCGAGTTCGGGTCCTGACGGAAACGCCTCAATTCCAGGCTCGCCGTCGTTTTCGACAGCCCCGTCAAGCGCATATAGTCAGACAGGCGCATCTCATGGTGCGCGTCCAAATAGTCAAGTGCCATCCGCAGACGTTCCTCAGCAGTCGTCACCACCGCGCGACGATGCCTGTCCATACCGCTATACACAAGGGCGCACTTGCCCTTCAGCCTGCCCAGCCACTCCGCGTCGGCACGGAACTGAATCCCCTCAATCTCCACCTTCTCCGTCGGGTGACGCTGGCTCTTCAGTTCGTCCGCACTCAGCACCTCCTCGCCCTTCTTCATGCCCAACTTCACACGAAACGTGCCCATGCCATCAATCTTCACCGAGTGCCCCATGTCGAGATAGAAATTCAGTCGGTCCACGATGCGGCGCACCGCCCCATCAATATCCGCCTCTGTATATCCGCTGCCCGACGCGGCACACTCCTTCAGGAAGTCCTTGTAACTGACTTGGTTGCAAAACGTTGGCTCTGGCACCATCAGCCTTTTCCCCGTCCCATGCAGGTCGGGGATTTCCTTAAACGAGTATTCCATAATATCACATTTTCCCCACAAAGTTAGCCCATTCCCCCCACACCTCCAAACATTCGTTTCACTTATTCACAACTTATGAACAATTATTCCAAACTTGCGAACAATTATTCATAAGTTTGGAATAATTGTTCGCAAGTTTGGAACAACTCCCCCCACGAGACAGAAGCCACTCCGCTTGTGGACAGCCCCCTTGTATTCTGTCGAGTAATTCAATGATGATAACCGCCATATTCCCCAACATCGAAGCATCATGCCACGAGCAATCGGGACAAAAAACAAAAAGAAACAGAAGAAAAAGTGCTATTTTTGATGAATAAACTTATTTTCTCAGCACTTTTACGCTTACTTTTGATTCTGTTTTCCTAATTTTGCAAATGATTTGTGGAACGTGTGTTGTCTCTTTATGAGATTCCGCTGGACAGCCACAAATCCAAGAAGGCGTTAATTGTCTTTTATCCTTTCTATCGAAGTCTGGAAAACTTAAGTACGAGGATATGAGCACAACCTAACGCCCATCTTGTGTATGTGAACAAATGAGACATCGCCCCAAGCCGTGTATTATTGCTTCATACACGAGCATGGGGTTAAGTTACAGTTCATTCGTACACAGGTATTTTCCAGAGCCAAGATAGAAGATGAACATAAACCAACTCCATGCCTTTTTGTATTTATAACTTAACCGCTGTAAGGATGGAGTTTACAGCATTTTGTAACAAATCAAAAAAGGTATGAAAAAAATCATTCTAATTAGTGTTGCGTTTCTTACGGGGTTGTACACAAACGCACAAAACTACCCAACAAACGAGAAAGCATCTTCGTTTGATGCTACAGGTACCAAATATCTGGTTATACACAAGTACAATGGCGAACTATCATTTGGTAAGGCTGTTGCAACAACACACAAAAGTTCTATCGTATATGAGTTTAGCCCTAATGGGAATCTACTATTATGGGATGACGAAAATGGTACTTGAACTTATGAATATAACACGAAAGGGCAGTTAGTAAAAGTATCTCAGCCAAATGGCGAAACCTTTAACTATACTTATGCAGATGGGAAACTTACAACCGTAGATTGGCTTTCTGCTTCGGGTGAACTAAAAACGAAATGGGAGCGTTCGTACTCAGGAACCCTATGTATCGAACATGAGTATAATAGTTATGGTAGGGAATGTGCCACATATACCTATACCAATGGATTGCTAACAAAAAAAGAGACAGAAATGGCAACAAGAACTTATACATACAATGCCAACAAGAAAGTTACTAAAATAATAACCAATTTAGGCATCACATCTACCGCCATATTTACATATAACACAAAAGGGTTAATAATACAAGTTCACGGCGCACTAGAAGATATCAATTACACTTATTCATATGATAAAAAAGGGAATTGGGTTACCCAAAATCGGGTTATGAATGATGGTAAAGTAGAAATATGGAAGAGAGAATATACATATTATTGATGTATATAAGTAAGTTAGTCAACAAAATCAAACTACATGATTTTGTTGACTAACTTAACGTGAGTTCGACGAATTCACATTCTTTTATTTATTGGAATATGNTATAGTCCATTTATTCAAACATTACCGTATTAAAGATTTCTTATCTGTTCAGTNAAGATATTTATACGCCAGTTCGNGATAANGAAGTNGTCTAAGAATTGNTAACCACAAGAATCTNTTGTTTCTTTATATTTGAATACCAACCATTTATAAAGTTCAAACAAACAAGTCATCAAGTAAAACCTCACTTTGTACACGATTACTGTACATATTACGCTTAACGCCCATGGTTGTTACCATAGTCAGCTGTAGAGCTTTCTTTGTGCCGCTTTCTTCACGGAAAGCCTCAATCTTATGTCTAAGCACTTCGTCATAGTCCTTGTCTATTACAAACTCGTTTACAGAATACTTCATCTCGCATACATTGATGACACGGTCTCTACGGTCTATCAACAGGTCAATCTGAGCCCCCCTGCCCTGTTCGTCAGCACGCTTGAACCATGCAGAGGTTTCACATTGCACGGCACTAATGCCTATCTTCCTGCGTATCTGTTCCAAATGGTATAGGCAAAGTTGTTCAAATGTATATCCTGCCCACGCCCTCCGTGAAGGATTATCCATACTATTTGTCCAAAAATGTTCGTCCTGACCATACTTGTCCTTAATATAGCTGAAATAGAACATTGTGTAGAAGTCTGTCAACTGATACACCGTGTCCTTCTTCTCCTTTCCAAAGAACCTGTACGGACGGATAAACTCGCTGTTTGCCAAGTTCTCCAGTATCTGCTTCAGTTTGCCATTATCAGGCAGTTTAGTAGCCTTGATAATCTCGTTTCGGGTCAATCCCATACGTTTCTTCGCCAATGCTTCTACCACGGCAATATGGTTATCTGGTTGTTTGAAAAGCGTATTGTACAGATGTTCAAACTCGTCCCACAGCATACCTTTCTCCCTGAAGAACATATTGTCAATGTTCTGACTCAGCGACCAACCTGGCATAATTTGCTTAAGGTAAAACGGAATACCGCCCATCACCATATAGCACTCTGCTATGTCATAACGTGTCCACACGATGCCTTTTGACAATAGATACTCTTCTGTCTCCTTCAATGTAAACGGACGCACAAACATTCTTGTGGCACTTCTGTTGAACAACCCTCCCTTATTTCCCAACAATTTATCAGTCATCCACGAAGTTGCACTACCACAAGCAACTAAAACAATGTCACCTTCTGCTGAAGCCCATCCATTCCAAAACTGTTCAAAAGCAGCTACAAAATTAGAGCCTTCCGTGTCAAGCCAAGGCATCTCGTCAATGAATACCACCTTCTTGCCGTCAGTTCTCTTCTTTTTGAGCAGACGTTTCAGCATGTCGAATGCCTTGTACCAATTCTCTGGTACATCACATGCCATATCACTATACTCCTCCATCTGGGAGGCAAAACGTTCCAGTTGCACCTTTGTAGACTGTTCATATACGCCAGTAAGCTTGAAGGCGTAGTTATTGTCAAAGAACTGATTTACAAGATACGTCTTGCCGACACGTCTGCGACCATATACAACAATCAGTTCAGATTCATCTGAGTTCATTGACATATTCAGCAAATCAAACTCAAACTTTCTGCCAATAATATTCTTACTCATAATTAGTATTGGTATGGAGATTCGATAAAGAATGTGTGCAAAGTTACAGAAAAAAGCCAAAAACGGGTCGGAATCCATATATAAATTACGACATTCCGACACTTTTCACCTGTTTGCGGTCGGAATCTCATTACAAGACACCACTTTCCGACAAATCTTGGAGAATTTCACCCAAGCATATTCCCTGCTTGTACATATATCTCGGTTTTTATTTTCTGAGAATCGAGTATTTGTGGAAAAGCATCATTATGACACACCCTCTTTTTTATCCACACCATATTACCACAGAACAGAAGAAAAAGCGAGAACACAGAAGCGATTTTGCCACAAAACATTCGGGGCAACAGAATTATTGCGTACCTTTGCAAACATTTCGGAAGAGAGGGAGAAGGGCTGTGNCTANNAAAAGTTNGCATGAAGCCNGTCNCCCANAAAACTGTAAAACAAATTCTATCGTTCCCGAACGCATCAGTCGGGACATACCCCTATGACGACAAGCCACAAGAAGACACTGACCATCCGACCTGCCACTGGCGCTGACGCAGAGGCGATATGGACGATTTATGCGCCATACGTGACGGACACAGCCATCACGTTCGAGTATGATGTACCTACCGTGGGAGAGATGGCGAGGCGGATGGAAACCGTGCAAAGGAAATATCCGTGGCTGGTGGCAACAGAGACGGNTGNCACGGTNATGGNGNATGCATACGCCAGTCCTTTCAAGGAACGGGCGGCTTATCNNTGGGCGGNCGAAACATCCATCTATGTGAAGATGAACCAAAGGGGCTGCGGCGTCGGGCGGCTACTGCACGAGGCTCTGGAGGAGGCACTGCGCCAGCAAGGCATCCTCAACATGAACGCCTGTATCTCATACGTCGAGCCAGAGGACGAATACTTGACTCTGGACAGCGTGCATTTCCACGAACGAATGGGCTACACACAGGTGGCGCATTTCCATCTGTGTGGACGGAAGTTCGGACGGTGGTACGACATGATTTGGATGGAAAAACTCATAGGGAAGCACTACGAATGACACAGATTCTGAACGAGGACATGTAATCATTTTTGCAAAACAGACAAATGCAGAGTTTTTGGGGCAGGAGGTTTGTATAGCTCAATAATTATGCCGAACTTTGTAATGAAGTTGCGTGTGACGGTTGTTCTGTAGCGACGTAGCTAAAAAACTTCAACCCATGAAAAGAAACATGACGATGATTTCAAACCGATATACAATACTGACGGTGTTTTTCACCATCTTTCAAATTCAACTGCTTGCACAGGATGTGTTCCATTCGGAAGTAGAGAAAGCAAGACCTTTCTCGAACGTGGAAGTCACACTAAGACCTTCTTGGGTTCAACAGCGTGAAGAACTAAACATTCAGTATCTGAAATCGTTAGACCCCAAAAGGCTCTTGCATAATTTCAAGGTGAACGCAGGTCTGCCATCAGATGCCCTGCCTTTAGAGGGTTGGGAAGCTCCCTATATTGGTTTAAGAGGACACTTTGTCGGGCACTATCTTTCAGCGGTAGCGAGTGTGGTGGAGAAACACAATGATTCCCAATTGGCAGAAACCTTAAACCTGATGATTGAGGAACTATACAAATGCCAGCAAACTTTTGACAATGGGTACCTCAGTGCCTTCCCCGAGCATGATTTTGACGTGCTTGAAACCACGAACTCGGGGGTGTGGGCACCTTACTACACCTATCATAAAATTATGCAGGGGCTCTTAGACGTGTATGTCCGCACAGGAAATCAGAAAGCCTATGATATGGTGTTGCGCATGGCTGATTACGTTGACCGCCGGATGTCCCGATTAGATGACCAAAGCATCGAGAGAATGCTTTACACAGTTGATGCCAATCCTGCCAACGAAGCGGGAGCCATGAATGAAGTGCTGTACAAGTTATATGAAGTGTCTAAGAACCNCAAGCATCTGGCTTTAGCCAAGATATTCGACAGAGACTGGTTCCTGATTCCANTGNCACAGAATAAGGACAACCTGTCAGNATTGCANNCCAACNCCCATGTTGTATTGGTGAATGGCTTTGCCCAACACTATTCTCTCGTACAGGATAAGGTTTATCATGATGCTGTGGTGAATTTCTGGAATATGCTCATTCATGACCATGCCTATGTAAACGGTTCAAGCAGCGGACCGAGACCGAATGTCGTGACACCCACCTCGCTCTCCTCTGAACATTGGGGCAAGCCCGGGATACTTAGCAACACACTGACCAAAGAGATTGCCGAATCGTGTGTTTCCCACAATACCCAGAAATTGACATCAACACTTTTCACATGGAATCCCAAGCCCATATATGCTGACACATACATGAACACATTCTACAACGCTGTGTTGGCACTCCAAAGCAGCCGCACGGGAGCATGTGTTTACCATTTGCCATTAGGCTCACCACGTAAAAAGGCTTTTCTTAAAGACAATGATTTTCGCTGTTGCAACGGCTCGTCTATAGAAGCGTTTGCATTGCTCAATTCTGGGATTTACTATCATAATGACTCTACGCTTTGGGTCAACCTCTACATTCCTTCAGAGCTGACTTGGAAAGAGAAGAATCTCCGAATAGAGCAATCAGGAGAATTTCCGATGGAACCGTCTGTCAGGTTTTCGGTTTCGACAAAGAAATCAAGTAGTTTCACNTTAANTCTTTTCATTCNNTCTTGGGCAAATCNTGTAGAGNTAGAAATCAACNGNGAGNACTATCCGACAAAAGCCCTTCCAGGGTCTTATGTAAGTATCAACAGAAGATGGAAGAACAAGGACCAGATAAAATTAGACTTCCACTATGATTTTCATATCAAAACTATGCCTGACGATAGAAATATAATAGCCTTATTCTATGGTCCCACGCTTTTAGCGTTTGAGAATCAGTCTGAGCTGAGATTGAAGGGGACACATCAGGATATACTGAATGGACTAAAAGTACAAGACAACGCANAACAGACCTTTATTTTGTATAATGACAATCAAGAGTATNTGCTGAAACCTTTATACAACATCGAGGAAGAGNTATATGGGGTATATTCCACTCTAAGGGACTAAAATTCATCGAACTCACATAAACGTTATTTCTTTAACCCTCAACCAAGATGATAGGACAAGTAATGTTGACACTGTTTGCCATTGTAGTGGTGGGATATGTGGCTGGTAAACTAGGATATATGGGCGGCACGTTTGACAAGCGGCTGTCAAAAATCGTTATCGACATCACCTGTCCAGCACTGATTCTCTCGTCGGCGATGACGGGTGAACTGCCTGACCGACGATACATCCTACCGCTATTGGTCATCAGTGCCATCACCTACGTCGTGCTGACTGGCGTGGCACTCTGGCTGCCACGTTTCCTCACCAAGAAGAAAGAAGATGAGGGAGCTGTCGGTTTCGCCATGATGTTCGGCAACGTGGGCTTCATGGGCTATCCCATCGTCGCCTCCATCTTTGGGCACGAGGCCGTCTTCTATGCCGCTGTGCTGAATGTGGTGAACACTTTCGCGGTCTTCACCGTAGGGACGATGCTCATCACGGGACGGACGGAGGTGCAGGGGGCGCGCTTCCAAAAGAAAGTGCTCTACAGCACTCCGATGCTCTCCGCCTACCTGACCATGCTTATCGTGGCACTGGAAATCAACGACATACCTACGTTCATCAGCCAGCCGCTCACGATGATTGGTAACATCACGGTGCCTGCCGCACTGCTCATTATCGGTTCGTCGATGTCGCAACTTCCCTTGCGTGCCATGCTGGGCAACCGCACCATCTATGCCACGACCCTTTTGCGACTGGCGGTGCTGCCCGTCGCTATTCATTGCTTTGGCATTGCACTCATGAACGTTCTTGGGCATTTCGTCCCAAGCATTTTGGCGTTCTCATCTTTTGTCGTGGGCATCGACACGGTGGTCATTGCCATGCCTGTAGCCACCTACGGCACCATCCTCTGCCTGCGTCACGGCAAGGACACGAGACTCATCACCGAGGTGACGTTCATCACCACGCTGCTCTCCATGATTTCCATCCCTCTGCTGGTCACATACCTGCTATAAGGGAAGTAGGCTATTCAACCGTATAGGAAATGAGCCTTACCGCCCCGTTCAGCCCAGAGGGCACGGGTATCCATGTGTCGTAGAGATTCTTCTTATAGTTGAGGTCCACCACATTTATTTCCTTGAACTTGCGCCATTCGACGCCTTGCCTATCCATGTCGGCAATGCGGTTGGCTGGAAGGTTGGTGACATAAACCTGAAGCTTATTCTTGCCCTTCTTCACATAAGGAGTGATGTCGCAACGGAAGGGGACAGCAAACAGTGTAGCCACTTCTTTGCCGTTGACGACGATACGAGCGGATTCACGCACATCGCCGAGGTCGAGGATGTAGCGACAGTTGTCAAATGCCTTGTTGCGCTTCGCTGTGAAGTAAGTCGTATAGCAGCCTGTAGCCATCCGTTTGGAGTATGAGCCACCCAGCTCTGTCCACGACTTCGGGCGCTCCATCGGAATCCATGTAGCGGTGAAGTTCTGTGGGCAAGTGGTGTCGTTGTTGTCTGCGTTCATCTGAATGTCTTTCGGGAAGGTGAGCACCCAATGGAGCAACTCGTAATCTTTATGAACAGTGTTGAGATAAGGATGTGGTGTCACCTTTGCTACAGATGGTGTATCAGCATTGGCAAAGGTACGGAGGATAATGCTTTCGCCACTGGAAAGCTGGATACGAACCTTTCCGTTCTGAAACTGTGGATGGGTGATGTCGCCTGTCATGGGATTGTAGAATAAGGCATCGGCACCATCCACACCGAGGGCGACGTCGGCATCAACATCGTCGGGGGTGAGGTTGCTGATGAAGTAGTGGTGACCGTCGGGATTGCTGCGACGAATGCAGGAAAGATGGTGCTCGGTGCGCATGGTTTCGATGCGTCCTCCTGCCAGCGAGAGGGCTTCTTTGTAGTCCTTTGCAAGGAAAGACTTTGCCTTTAAGGCTGTCAAGGCATTATCGAACNGNGCCTTGTNGGTGGAANGCCGTCCATAGCCGNNCANACTCTCGGGATAATGCCCCACAAAGATAACGCGCCTGCCCTCTGCGGCAATGGCATGGAGGCGGTTGATGGTGGCTACAGGCATGAAGCGCACATCGGGAATGATGACGGCATCATAACGGCGGTAGGNATCGGTGAGNAGGTAGNGGTCGGAGATATAATCTACGTCATAGCCACTCTTGATGATGGTTTGGATAGCCTCAATGAACTTGGGGGCGCGTTTCGCCATGGAGTGGATGTCGAAGAGGGCTACAGTACCTGGCTGGTCGTAGAGCATATCGTAGTAAGGCAGATAGACCAACACATCGTTGTCGGGAGCACCCCATTGCAGGAACGATTGACAACGGCTGATGTACTGGCTGAAAGCGGGCATGGCATCCCACTGCGGATTGTAAGGGGTCATATCGACCGAAGCATAGAACCGCCAACCAGGCCATGGTTCGTCCTTAGGAGAATAGCAGGAACCATGGAAGAAAACATGGTTCACACCCGACAGGAACATAAGGTCGAGGTCTGGCTTACACTGGGAGAGCGAGGTACGAAAGTGCTCGGTAAGCCATGTGAAGGTCTCGCTGGAAGTGTATGGNTTNCCANCAACGNGGNCTNCGGAANAGGCGNACTTCAANATNGAGATGNCGGAGTCGNTTTTCTTGGTGAAGCCCTCATCCCTGCGAAGCCCCTTGATGCCAAAGTCGCTGAGTCCAAATCCTTCGCACTCAGGAATATCGACAGCGGCATAGATGTCAAGCAGATTGGCAGGGCTTCCGTGGGCTTGGTTACGCGTGAGGCTTCCATGCTTGTGTGCCCAGTCGGTCCATTGGGTGGTGAAGTTCTCCAGAAGGAGTTCTCCCAACGTCTCGCTATAGTCATTCACGATGCGCCTGTCTGAATCGCTAGGCAGGGAGTCCTTCTTATTTAATATATGGGTAAAAGGCATGAGGTCGTAGCCACGCCGCTTTTGGAACTCCGCATACAGTTTAGGAGTCCAATCAGCACCATAAACCTCGTAGGAATCGTTGAACATCGTATGTGGGAACGGCACGTTCTGATGGGCAAAAGCGGTGTCAAAGCGTTCGAGGTAGCGCGCCACGGCAGCATGGTCAAAATGGTCAATCACATAACCATCGCCACAAGGAGCGGCACGCTTCACCTTCTGTTTCGTCAGCACAACCGTGGCATGGAGGCTCTCGTCGAAA
>WFLX010046484.1_pt1 | contig 13349 bp, 8 predicted proteins | sample 4967041 | NCBI WGS metagenome assembly WFLX01 (sample SAMN12857096, study PRJNA449069) | gut metagenome | isolation source: stool from male and female vole | host: Microtus ochrogaster | place: USA:Florida | collected 2017
GAAGACGATCACCACCCATCCGGCCATCGTGCCCGTGATGAACATGGGCAGGAAATACATGGCAGCGGCCACGAGGGCCACGGCGCTGGGGAACCCCACGCCCGGCGAGTGCATCTCAAGCCATATGCCGCCCACGATCAGCATGATCAGGATGGCCCTCACGGCGGGATTGGTGAGGAATCCGAGCACGCCCTCGCTCATGTTGCTCTCGAAGCGTTGCTCCTGATAGTCGGGGTAGAAATTGTCGCGCAGAAGATTCTCCACGCTGGTGGCTCGCCCCTCGGCGTAGCCTGCCTCAATGGCCTCGGTGGCGGTGAACGATATGGCTCGGTCGGGCATCACCATCTGCTCGGCGATGGACGGGTCGCGGCGCCAACGCAGGGCGGTGTCGCCCTCGGCTTTCACCTTGCCGTGGTGCTGGGCCGTGGCGCGCATTATGGATTTCATGTACGACTGGTACTTCTCCGGCATGGGTTCGCCCTGGCCGTTCACCACGGTGCTGGCGCCCATGGTGGCCCCGGGGGCCATGTAGACAGAGTCGCAGGCCAGAGCTATCAGAGCGCCGGCCGAGGCCGCGTTGTTGTCCACGAAGGCCACGGTTGGAATGGGCAGGCGCATCAGTGCCGTGCGTATGGAGTCCGCGGCATCCACGGCGCCGCCATAGGTGTTGAGGTGCACAACCATCAGGCTTGCCCCGGCCTCGCGGGCCTCTTGGCAGGCGCGCCGCGTGCGCAGCCACATCTCAGTGTCAATCTCGTCGTGCACGGGCAGCACATATACCACAGGCGCCTCGGCGCGGGCCGTGAGCACGGCCAGCAGCACAGCCAGGGGTGCGAATATGCGTTTCAATAAAGAGCTAATCATGACTTTTCCGTTTGTGTGTTATCTTGTGTCTTATCGTGGCCTTTGAAGTATGAGGGCACCAGCGCGGCTCCTACGGCCAGGTAAATATAGTAGGTGATTAGTCGCCATATCAAGGCTATGGCCAGGGCCACGGCGGGCGCGCCGATCAGGTCGCCGTAATATTCGGTGAACATCCACTCGCTCACGCCAGAGCCGCCGGGCGTGGGGCTGACCATCAGCACCACCCACACCACGAACTGCCGAGCGAACACTAACAGCATCGACGCTCCGGGCACCAAGCCCCAGAACAGCGCGTTGACAATCAGATACCGCGAGAACCACGACACCACCGTGGCGCCGAACACGTTCAGCCACCAGCGCATCGACCGCCCCTTGACCCAAGCCGAGGTGGAGACCATGTTGTCCATCGCCTCGGCGATGTTAGGCTTCCACCTGCGCAGCCAGCGCATAGAGAAGAGCTTGAGCATCAGGCTCCTCACCCACTCAGGGCGCAGGATAATGCCAGTGAATAGTATGGCCGTCCAGACCACGATGCCGGCGTATACGAGCCAGAAGGTGATCTCCACGCCGCGCATAAAGGCGGCGTCGCGCGCGGCCGCTCCGAAGAGCTCGTCGATAGGCATCAGGATCATAATCAGCGGACAGAACACCACGAAGAACAGCTCGTCGAGTAGCAGCGTGGTGAGCGTCAACGCCGTCGCGCGCCCGGCCTTCACCCCCTCGCGGTTGAGGAAGAAGATGGCCAGCGCGCTGCCGCCCACGGCCGATGGGGTGATAGCCGAGGTGAAGGCGCACATCAGGTCCACGCGCAGCGAGCGCCCCCAGCTCAGGTCTGGGCTCGCTATGGTGTGGAAGCGCCACGTCAGGCCGAAGTCGCGTCCGCACACGAAGATGCACGCTGCCACTATGCCAGCGATAGCACGCCAGCCGAAGTCCATGTCGCGAAGCGTGGCCAGCGAGAAGTCGTCGCGCACCAGCAGCCACGTCACCGCCGCGCCTATGCCCACGGGCAGCAGCGTGCGCCAGAGAGTGGATTTTGCCGAAAGCTGCATATGGTCAAGATTTTATAGAGCCTTAATAGCCTCTAATGCCTCGCGGGTTGCAGCCACAGGGTCGGTGGCTGCGGTCACGGCCTCGGATATTGCCAAGCCGTTCGCTCCGGCGGCAAGCAGGTCTTTCAGCTGAGCAATCGAGTAGTCGCCGCGAGCCACGATGGGCATCTTCGCACCCTTTCCTCGCGCCTCGGAGCAGATCTCAGCCATGCGGGCCGGCGACGCGCCCCATGGGCAAGCCGCATAGTCGATGTCAGCCGCCTCGAGACGAGGCACCTCCGCGCCGCTCTCTATCACGGCGCCGATGATGGCCTCCGGGCCTAACTCCTCGCGGGCACCGACAGCGTCTATGGCGGTGGGCATCAGCACGCCGTGCAGACCCGCCTCGCGAGCAGCTCGGGTATGGCCCGCGACGGTGAGCATCACGCCGCACTCACGGCACACAGCTGCGAGGGCAGACAGCGTCTCGCGCATATCATCGTCGCCCGCGCCGCCCGGGATGTACTCCACCCACATAGCGCCACCTTCGATAGCCATTTGAGCCAGCTCAGGGGCCGAAAAATTCTCGTTAGCTTTAACTATAATCTGAAGCATGGAAGTCGAAACAATTAATCACGCAAAAATACGGCAAAAAAACGTAACCGCCAAACTCCGCCAAACCTCGGCATAAATTTCCGCCAAACCTCGGCATGATTTTCCGCCAAACCACGGAATAAAACTCCGCCAAACCACGGAATAAAACTCCGCCAAACTACGGAATAAAACTCCGCCAAACTGCGGAATAAATTTCCATCGAACTGCGTAAACAATTGTAATAATGAATGTTATCAGTGCTGACGAGCTATCAGAGAATCCTCCCCATACAGTAGGGCCGAAAGTTTGTTTCGGCAGCAGTTAATACGCTGAATGCCAGATAGATGTAGGGACGCACGGCACGTACGTCCGCGGTAACGACCACGAACCCCCGAATAGTAGGGCCGCAAATTTGTTGCGGCCGCCTTTTCACAAGCCAAGGATGACGTTCTCACGTAGCGCTGTACCATGGTGCAGCACGATAACATACACTATGCCAGTTATTTAATGTAGGGTCGCCACCTGTGGCGACCGCAACAAAGGCTACCACCCTAATAATCATATATTGTAGTGCCGAAAGTTCGTTTCGCCCGCCGAAAACACCAGCATGGGATAACGCCCTCACGTAGTGCTGTACCATGGTGCAGCCCCGGATAACGCTCTAAAAACCATCACATTGAAGAGTCGAACGTTCGGTACGGACGTGTAAACTTGGTATTAACCCAGCCCTCCATTTCCTACATTCTATCCTACCTGTTCTCGCTTTTTCATAAAATTACGGATTTCCGTAATTGCCGATTCCGCGGCGATTGCGTAACTTTGCGAAATTCATAGTAATACGTAGTTTTGTGACCATGAAAGCCTTGCCCCATTCCCAAACCTCCACCGCCGCTGCTGCTTCTGCTTCATGCCGTCAGCCATCGGAGCGTGAGCTGGAGGTGCTACGAATGATAGCCCAGGGCAAGACGACGCGCGAGATTGCCTCCGCGCTTTTCATCACCGACAACACTGTGGAAGCACATCGCCGCTCCCTTTTCCGTAAGCTCGGAGCCGTCAACGCCGCCCACCTTGTGATGCGCGCTGTGGAGCATGGCTTCTTATCAATAACGAAAAAACGACCCTAACATATGAACAGTCATCAATTCCGCCGCGAGGAGGAGAAAAAGCAACGTCGCCGCGAGCAAGAGCAGTGGGAGGAGTCTCCCGCGCCATCCGCTCCGGTGTGTCCGGCATGCGGCGCCCAGGGCGAGCCGGGCGACCGCTTCTGCTCCAATTGCGGCGAGCCTATGCAGCCACAAGCCGCGGCGCAGGTGCAACATCAGCATCAGCACCAGCACCTCCACGCTGGCGGCCGCGTGTGTCCGCATTGCCACAAGCCCATCAACGACACCTGCGAGCTGTGCCCCCACTGCGGCCGCCCCGTTAGCGCGGACCACTGCACCTTCTGCGGCGCGCCCTTCGAGGGCCACGAGGCCTACTGCGGCGAGTGCGGCAGCCCGCGGGCCGGAATCACGTGCCCCGTCTGCGGCGAGGTGTCATTTCGCTCTTTCTGCTCGCATTGCAACGCACCCCTCAACGATGCCGCCCAGCTGGCCCTGCGCGAGGCGCAGAAAGACCCCAACTTCCGCCGCGCCCAGGAGCTCTATGCCGAGATGGCGCAGATGGAGGAGTACCTTGAGCGTTTTGCCGCAGAGATTGAAGAAGCCCTGGCAGAGGACGAGGCAGACGGCGCGCCGGCGCCTGACGCCCCTGGCCTTAGCAAAGAGGGTCAGAGCTTGCAGAGCCGCTACGCCGCCATCATGAAGCAGCTCGGACAGAAGGTGCCCGCTTCCGCGCCTTCCCCACGTACTGCCGCTCCGAAGACCAGTCGGCGAGAGAAGCTCAAGCTCAAATTCCATGACGCCAAGCGCATACTCGACGCTTACACGGCCCGCGCTGCGGAGATGGACGCCGCACTCAGGGCCATTGTGCCACCGCCGAACATGACGCCGCAACAACAGCGCGACTACGTCAGCGCCCGCAAGGTGGCCATCACCACGATCGAAAAGAAGAAGGTGCCGCAATTCTGGACCTGCAACTACTGCGGTTGCCAGCACTCGCAACCCTCGGAGTGCGCCGAGCCCCAGCTCGGTGGCGTGTGGACCTACCAGACTGTCACCGTGAGCAGCCGCGTGTGGCGATACATGGAATAATACAGAATTAATCAGAATTACGAACTCCCAACAACTACCCCATGGCAGGATACAACGGAGACAACTTAAATAGCAAGAACAATAATAAGAACAGCGGAGGCACGATGCGCCAGCCCTCGCAGCCTCAGCAGCCCCAACAGGGAGGCACGATGCGTCAGGCCTCGCAGCCGCAGCAGCCCCAGCAGGGAGGCACGATNCGCCAGCCCCAACAGCCGCAGCANCCCCAGCAGGGAGGCACGATGCGNCANCCCTCNCAGCCGCAGCAACCCCANCAGGGNGGCACNATGCGNCAGCCCNNNCAGCNNCAGCAGCCCCAGCAGGGNGGCACCATGCGCGATGTTAAGGCCACAATCCAAGGTGGCACCAAGCGCGACACCCAGCCGCAGCCTCAGCCAGACGCCCCAGAGGTGAGGGTGCTGAAGCGCGACGAGGGTTCGTCGTCGGCCTTCACTGAAATCACTCTCGACGGCGTGAAATACCGNGTGGAGTCCACAATCTCTGCCTCCACTGGCGAGGCCGTGGTGTATAAGCTCTCAAACGGCGGCCGNTNCTTCGCTCTNAAACTATATTATGCTGGTTTTGAGCCTGATGCGAAGGTGATGGATGCTTTGGCTAAATGCGCCGGAACGGGTTTCCTCGTTGATATCCTCGGCCATGGCACATGGACGTCGCCGCAGGGCGAGGTGCGCTACTACGAGCTGCAGCCCTTCTACGATGGCGGCTCGCTCCAGCCGGGTTCTATCGCCAATAAGCCAGACGAACTGAAGGCGGCTGCGGCCGCGATGATGATGGCCCTGCGCACAGCCCACGACCATAACATACTGCACAAGGACATCAAACCCGAAAACTTCTTCTACGCCGACGCGCAACGCTCGCGCCTAGTCCTGGCCGACTTCGGCATAGCCTCCACATTCCAGCGCGACGCCAAGGGCAACATGCTGCCCCTGAAATCTCGCGTGCAGTGGCGCACCAAGGTCTATGCCGCCCCGGAAATCTATACCTCGATCGACGGCGAGATCCAGTACGACGACCTCAAAAGCGACTACTATTCGCTGGGCATCTCGCTGCTGACCCTCTGGAGCGGCAGCTCGCAGCTCGAGAGCATCGACGAGCGTTCGCTGCTGCGCATGAAAAAGCGCGGCCAGGGCGAGCAGGGCGCGCTGCCCATACCGCAGGATATGCCCGAGCAGATTCGTCATCTGGTGATGGGCCTCACTGTGGCCAACCCCGAGAATCGCTGGGGCTTCGACGAGTTCGAGCGTTGGCTGGCGGGCGAGGANGTGCCCATTGCNGGCGCCCCTGTGCAAGACACCTCNGCCATAAATATACTATGGAGTGGCTCCAAGGGCCAACGCGCTCGCAGCCTGCAGGAATTGGCCGCGCTCATAGCCACCGACCGNGCTCTTGCCCAGAGCTACCTTTTCCAGGGCAAGATCTCGCAGTGGCTGCTCGAAGCGGGCTTCCCCGAGCTGCAGGTGAAGGTTGACGAGATTTACCGTCGCACCTACGCCCGCAATCAGAACGCTGCCGTAATGGCCACGGCCTATCTCATCGACCCCGACNTGCCTTATTTCAGCCCCACCGACCGGCAGCTTAACNCCCAGGAGCAGATNGCCGCCGACATGATCGCCAACGACGCTGCATATCTGCACGAAATCTCCAACGCCGACTCCACGCTCTACATCTGGTTCGCCGCAGCGGGCTTGAACATCGCCTCGCGCTTCGTGCAGCTCTCGCAGGCCAACCAGCTCAACGCGCTCTGGGAGCTCATCTTCACCCTCAACCCCTCGGCGCCCTTCCCGCTGCCCAAGGACCCCGCGCAGAAATCNTCCCCGGCCAACCGGGTGNTGGTCAACACCGTCGACGAGCTGCTTGATCACATGTCGGCCATCGACACTGCTACCCCCACAGGCTANCTGAAGCTGATCACCGAGCCGGCCTTCTCTCATTGGCTATCCCACCGCGACGCCTCGCTGGCCGGCAAACTGCAGAGCCGCCTCTCCGAGGAGCGACCCGCCAACCTGGGCTATGCCCTTTATCTGCTCGACCCGGCCCGCAATTATTTCTTCAAGCGCGACCAGNGCACGGCGNTCTCCATCGAGCAGATCGCCGAGATGCTCAACGCCGACNTGNNGAAATACTACGCCGAAGGGCGCNTCAAAGGCACACAGGCACAGCACCTCGACAGCCTGGAGCGCGTGAAGATGCTCTACGAGCTTGGTGGCTCGAGGCTGTATTATTATCTGAAGTCGAAAGATATGTACAAGGACAAGTTCGACTATCTGGCCTACTGCTTCGACTTCAATTCCGCCGACAATCGCCGCAAGCCCTGCGGATACACGCGCCACACAGCCGAATTCAAGGCCATCAAGGCCCTCACGGGCGGCACGCTCTTCTACACCTTCCCCCGCAGCGGCAAGACCATAGGCAGCATCGACGAGCTATCCTCCGTGCCAAGCAAGGAGGTGGCCGAGGAGCTGCGCGACGGTCTGCTGTCTGACTGGCTCGCCGCACAGCTGCACGAAGATCCCTATGCCGACCTCAGCGAGCGCTACGCCTACGAGCGCCTGTTGGCCCAATACACCGAGCTTGTGGCCAAGTATAACCCCGACCAGCCCGAGGTGAAGCGCTACGAGCAGGCCCAAGCCGCCGTCAAGCGCGGAGCCGCCCGATGCCGCCGCATGGCCTACAGCATTATGGCCATCCGCGGTGTGTGGGCGCTCCTTGTGGCTCTGCCACTGCTCGGATTGGCCGCCCTGGCCGTGCTTAAGGGCACATCGCCAATCTTCGCCTCATGGGGGTGGCTCAGCTGGATAGCGCAAGCCGTAGTGTTCACATTGATAGTCCGCGGCGTGGAGCTGCTGCTGCCCAAGGGGCATGAGTGGCTGCTCGAGCCTTTCGGTGAAAAGCTTGTGGACAACGTTGACCTGCTGGAGTCGCGCTGGATAGTGGCCGGCATTTATGGTGTTGGCTACACAGCCCTAATCGTTATGCTGTCCAGTTACGGTGCCTCATGGGGCTGCTATGCATTCGCTGCCGTGTGCCTCGCGGCCCTGGCCTGGAGAGCCTATCGGTGCATCATAGAATTGCCCATGTATATGCGGCCATACCATTATGCCATGCACCCCGACGACGAGGCCCTATACCTCGAGCCCCTGCACTATGCTTATAAGGACAAAGGCTCGCGCCCATTTGATTCGGAGACCATTGACGGCCAGAAAACCTATATTGAAGGCGAAAGCGACCTGCGCATGGGTCTGATCAAGCGCACGCTCTGGAGCCTGATTCCCGTGGCTCTGCTCGCCTACGCCTATATCTCGCATTCGCCCATGGCTGCCGAATATATTCGAGTGCACGACCCGGACCGCTACGCCAAGCTGGTCAGCAACGGCCAGTATCAAGCCAACCTGGATAGTTACCGCAAGTATGTGGTCACCGCGAAGTCGTCATTGGCCCTGCGCGAGGGCCCGTCGAAATCCTCCAAGAAGGTCTTCGACCTCAAACCCGGCACAGAGCTGCGCGTGCTCGGCATCGAGGACGGCTGGGCGAAGGTGCTNTACGGCCGCAGCGAATACTACGTGAGCGCCGACTACATCAAGCCCGCCGAGGGAGTGACCCCCTTCGGTGCCGATGAAGAGACGCCTGCCCAANCCTCTCCCGCGCCTTCCGCCAAGGCNAAGGATAAGACGAAGTCCAACTCCAACTCCAGCTCCAACTCTACAACCACCACTCAATCCCAACCCAAGGCCGANGAGCAGCCCCAAGCCCAGGNCNCCCCTGCCGCCGAAGCNGCTACCGAGACCTTCAAGGTGCGCACGGAGTATAAAGGNAGCGCCATCGAGCATGTGGATGTGTTCCGCGGCGAGTCTGACATTCTTGACAATATCGTCGGCCAGCTCGCCCCGGGCGCACAGGTGCAAGTGATCGAGCGTCTGCCCAGCGNCNATGCCAAGATTAANTACAACGGNGGCACAGCCTATGTNAAATCTCAATATATAGAAAAATGAAATGCGATAAATGCGGCACAACTAACCGCGACACCGCCATATACTGCAAACGCTGCGGCCAGAAGCTGGCCGTGGCGCAGACAGACCCATTCGACGGCCTCGTGGGTCTCGACGACGTGAAGCAGCGCATGGCCGCCTTCACCGCCACCATGCTCTCGCTGCGCAGCCGCGGCATTGAGCGCCCCATGCAGTTCGACACCATAATCATGGGCCCATCCGGCACGGGAAAGACCACTCTGGCCCGCGCCATTACCAAGGCCCTCTACGCCGCGGGTGCCGTGAAGCGCCCCGTGCCCACCGTGGTCGACGCCGTGGACTGGGCCGCCTTTGCCAAGGACTGGGACACCAACATCAAAGCCCTCGAAGGCGGTGTGCTCGTGGTGGACAATGCCCAGAAGCTCGTCAAGGCCGACGATTCCACAGAGGTGGGCAAACTCGACAAGCTCTTCCACGCCATGGAGAGCTGGGACGGCAGCCCCGTGGTGATACTCCTGGGCCTGCCCAGCGGATTCCGCGAGTTCCTCGACGCGAACGTTGACAAGCGCCGCCTGTTCGAGAACTTCTTCTCGCTGCCCGAATACACCCCGCTAGAGNTNACCNCCATCATGNCCAANCGCCTGATGGTCACCCACGGCATGGNCATCNCTNCCGACGCCCTGGCCAAGCTCGAGCGCGTGATGATGCACCTGGCCCGCAACAAACCTGCCGACTGGGGCAACGCCCACACAGCCATTCGCATGGCCGACGAAATATACCTCCGCGCCGTAGCCAGTGGCGCCCTCGCCGTGGGCCCGGACGATATTCAAGGCACAGAGGAGGAAGACCTCACCGTTGACCAGATTCTGGCCAAGCTCGACGACTTCGTGGGCATCGACAACATCAAGGAGGAAGTGCGCAACATGGTCTACGAGATCGAGGACGACAAAGAGCGATTCGGTCGCGCTCCGGAAATCAGGAGCCACTTCGTCTTCACCGGCAACCCCGGCACGGGCAAGACCACCATAGCCCGCGTCTTCGCCGATGTGCTAAAAGCTATGAAGGTGCTCCCCCTCGGCCAGCTCATCGAGGCCGACCGCTCGAAGCTCGTGGCCGGCACCGTCGGCAACACCGCCATTCAGACCAATGCCCTGATTGACAGTGCTATGGGCGGCGTGTTGTTCATCGACGAAGCCTACACGCTGGTCTCAGATGCCGGCAGCGGCGCCGGATTCGGACAGGAGGCCATCGACACGCTGCTCAAGCGCCTGGAGGACGACCGCGGCAAGTTCGTCTGCATCGTGGCCGGATACACCAAGGAGATGTTCGACTTCATGCAGTCCAACCCCGGCATGAAGAGCCGCTTCAATAAGACCATCGAGTTCAAAGACTACGACGGCCCCACGCTCGCCACTATCTTCCGCGGCTGCGTCAAGAAAGAAGGCTTCACCCTCGACCCCGCCGCTGAGGGCAACCTTGACAACTTCTTCGAGACCATCCGAGCCACAGCCACCGCCAACTTCGGCAACGCTCGCGAGGCCCGCAACATCTTCGACGAGGCCAAGCGCCGCCAGAGCGCTCGCCTGCGCAAGCTCCGCGCCGAGGGCAAGTACTCGCCCGACATGGCCCTGGTGCTAACCCGCGACGACATCGAGGGCGACGAGAGCACCCGCACCCTCAACCTCGACGACGTGATGGCGCGCATGGACCGCGAGTTCGTGGGCATGCAGAGCGTCAAAGACGCCATCCGCGCCCTGGGCAAGACCATGGCGCAGAAGCAGCGCAGGCTCGAGCACGGAGTGGGCGACGTGTCGCCCCTGGCTCTCCACATCATGCTCACCGGCAACCCCGGCACCGGCAAAACCACCGTGGCCCGCACCCTGGGCCGTGTGCTNAAGGCCATCCGCGCTCTGCCCACCGACAATGTCATCGAGGTNGACAAGAGCAAGCTGGTGGTGAACATCGTGGGCGAGACGCCCCGCAACGTCAACCGCATCGTGGATCGCGCCATGGGTGGCATCCTCTTCATCGACGAGGCCTACACCCTGGCTGAGGGCGACGGCAGCGCGGGCTATGGCAAGGAGGCCATCGAGACCCTGCTCAAACGCATGGAGGACGACCGCGGAAAGTTCGTGTGCGTGCTCGCCGGTTACCGCGACCGCATGGACGACTTCCTCCGCGTCAACCCCGGCCTCAAGAGCCGCATCAACCACCAGATCCATATTGACGACTACACGGCCGACGAGCTGCTGCAGATCTTCCTCAACATNGCCTCGGCCGAAAAGCTCTCCCTCACCCCCGANNCCCAGCNNGCCGCCAGCACCGCCGTGCAGCAGATCGTCGACTCCAAGACCAAGGACTTCGGCAACGCTCGCGAGATGCGACGCCTGCTCGAGAAGGTGGTCGACCGCCAGAGCGCTCGTCTCGACGACCACACNGGTCCGGTCAACGCCGAAATTCTATCCACAGTTGAGGCCGACGACGTGCCCGTGGAGAAGGTGAAGGAATTTGACACCGACTCCATTCTCGGCCGTCTCGACAGCCTCGTGGGNCTCGACGGCGTGAAGGCCGAAGTCAANGCCTTGGCCGACAAGCTCACCATCGACAAGCTCCGCTCCGAGCAGTTGGGCGTGNCCTTCCGNCCGNCCGGCGACCATTACCTCTTCCTCGNCAATCCCGGCACGGGCAAAACCACCGTGGCCCGCATCATGGCCGAGGTGTTCCTGGCGCTGGGCGTGACGAAGAACACCAAATTCGTNGAAGCCACCTACGACACCCTCGTCAGCAAATANATGGGCGAGACGCCTGAGAAGACTGGCCGCGTGATCGACAGCGCCATGGGCGGCATCCTCTTCATCGACGAGGCCTACACCCTCAACCAGGGCCCCAACTCCCCCGGACAGATGGCCATTGACACCCTGCTCAAGCGCATGGAGGACGACCGAGGCAAGTTCGTAGTCATCGCCGCCGGCTATAGCCGCGAGATGGCAGACTTCATCGCCTCCAATTCCGGTCTCAAGAGCCGATTCAATAAGAGCATCACCTTTGAGGACTATTCACCGGCGGCTCTGGCCGAGATATTCCGCCGGCTGGCCAAGGCCGAGAATTTCACCATGACGCCCGAGGCCGACGCCGCCATGCAGGCGATGCTTCAGCGTATGTACGATGCACGCGACCGCAACTTCGGCAACGCCCGCGAGGCCCGTCAGGCTTATACCAAAGCCAAGGCGCACCAAAGCGCGCGACTGATCGAGATTATGCGTTCTGGCTCCCGACCCGGCCCGGCCGAACTGTTCGCCTTCGAGCCCGCCGACTTTGATTTCTAACCCGTTTGACACCCCCTCTTTCGATATATGGAATGTCCGAAATGCAAAGCTACGATTGACGACAATAGCTACTTCTGCGACCAGTGCGGCACCGAGCTGATGATGTGCCCCAAATGCCGCGCACCACGCAAGGGCAAGCGCTGCACACAGTGCGGATCAGTGCTTGTGCCTGCTTCCTCGATCGACGGCCAAGCCGTGGATCTGCCGCAGCCCACTGTGCAGACCCAGCCCGCCGTCGACGTTGCGGCGTCGGCCCCTGTGCCGTCGCGGATGGTCAACGTGGCCAACCCCTCGGCTGTCGTTGTGCTTAAGGACGGCGCACTGATCGGTCGCACCTCAGGCGATTACATCGACGTCTTCGGCACCGACGGCTATACCAGCGGCCGACATGCCGAGCTGCGGCTCACCCTCTCCGGCTGGACCATCGCCGACCTGGGGTCCACCAACGGCACCCGCGTAGACGGTCGGCCCCTCACGCCTAACGTACCGGTNCCCATCACCATNGGCACCACNGTGGAGATTGGCAGCCATAAATACCGCGTGGAATGATANTTGACTACTACGCCATAAGCGACACCGGATGCCANCGCCCGGCGAACGAGGACATGGCGTTGGTTGANCGCCTCTTNCTGCGCGACGAGCAGGCTCAAGGAAGCGTCACGCTCGAGCCGTCGGCGCGCTTCGCGGCCATCGTGGCAGACGGCATGGGTGGAGCCGACGGTGGCGAGTTGGCNTCCGATATCGCCGCCCAGGAGTTCGACTCATGGCTGCAGGACCTGCCCGCGGGGCTTACGCCGCAGGAGGTGCAAGTGCGCGCCATGGACATGGCCGTGGCCGTGCATCGCCTGATCAACCGCCGAGGCAGCGAGCTTGAGGGGTTCAAGGGCATGGGCACCACGCTCTGCGGCGCGTTCTTCTACGAAGGCCACTGGCTTTGGATTAACGTGGGCGACAGTCGCCTCTACTTGCTCCGCCATGGCGAGATGATGCAGGTGAGCCGCGACCATTCGTATCGCAACCTCTACAACGACCCCACACAGCCATCCAACCTCATATATAATGCCCTCGGAGGCGGTGACCAGTTCGAGGCGTTTGCCGACTGCAAGCCGCTCGACCTTGTCAGCGGTGACCGCCTGTTGGTGTGCAGCGACGGCCTGTGCGACATGATCGCCGACAATCATATTGCCCAGCACCTAGCACTGCCCCACCTTGACGATGCCGCAGAATCCCTCGTCGCGGAAGCCAAAGCCGCCGGCGGCGCCGACAACATCACCGTCATCCTCGCGCAGGTAGTATGACCCCCGAATAGTAGGGCCGAAAGTTCGTTTCAGCGATGTTAAGACACTGAATGCCAGCTGA
>WFLX010012262.1_pt1 | contig 13348 bp, 12 predicted proteins | sample 4967041 | NCBI WGS metagenome assembly WFLX01 (sample SAMN12857096, study PRJNA449069) | gut metagenome | isolation source: stool from male and female vole | host: Microtus ochrogaster | place: USA:Florida | collected 2017
AGATGATCTTGATGTCGGTGGAGGAGAGGCCTGCTCGGAAGGGATAGATGCGGATGAGGGAGTCGATCTGAGTGGCCGTGGCGTTTTTCAATTCAGTGGCGCTGAAGTTGTTGAGTTCGGCGAGACAGATNACGTCGGCACCCNATTCGATCATGTATTCCACGGCGCGGTTGGTGGGGTAATCGGGTTTACGAATGTCGTCGGTGTGGATCACGTTCCAGGAGATGATCTTGAAAGTNTGCTGNCCAGGCTCNGCTTTCTTCGAGAAATTGAGGGGGAAAGCCACGGCGAGAGGGCCGGCGCAGACCACGAGGGCAGCCACGCCGAGGAGCATGAAGAAGATNTTGCGATAGCANGCCCAGAAGAGCACGAGGAGGCCGGAGAGGATGGCGAAGTAGGGGAGGGCGAGGCAGAACACCGCCGGGATTGTGAAGAGAGCGGGGTCGAAGCGGCCACCGTAGGCTGCGAAGATAGTGAGGGCCCAGATTACGATCGAGACGATGCGCATCACGAGGCGGAAGAGGGGACCAATCAACGGAAGTTTCATATTGTCTTAACGGTTTTGTTTCATTATTTTGCCGAGGCGGCGCGAGATGGCGTTGAGCTCTTTACGCTCGCCGATGGTGAGGGAGGAGTAGCCCGAAAGGCGTATTTTGTCGAGGAGCTGGTCGAGGTTGGCGCGGCGCGGGGCACGGCGCGGGGCGCGCTTGAGGAGGAGGGCGTAGATTAGGCCGAAAGCCACGCCGCCGATGTGGGCGCTCTGGGCGGCTGTGGAGCCACCGCCGAAGCCGAAGAAGGCCAGGATGATGCAGCCGAGGCATACCCATTTGGCGGCGACGGGGCCGACGAGGATGAGGTAGACTTTACGGTCGCCGCCGAGTATTCCGGCCGCGGCCATCATCGATAGCACGGCGGCCGAGGCTCCGCAAAGGGCTGCTCCAGGGGGTGCGAGCGAGGGGAAGAGGAGGTTGCAGGCCACGTAGGTGAGGGCTCCGCAGAGGCCGCCTCCTGCGTAGAGGATGATGCGGCGACGCTCCGAGACCCATTCGGGGAGGATGTTGCCAAACCAGAAGAGCCAGAGCACATTGAAGAGGAGATGGATGAAATCGTATTGCGTCACCATGTAGGTGAGCAGCGTCCAGCATCGCGAGGGGAGGAGCGCTGGCTGCGAGGGGACGCAGAGCCACGACATGGTGAAATTGCCCTGCAGGCCGCATGTGTGGCCGATGAGGATCACCACCCACACGCCGAGGAACACGGCGAGGTTGATGATGATGAGCCAGGCCATCGAGAGCGACCCGCCGCAATATCGCGCGAACTTATTAATAGAATCGATTGCCATGGAGGATGCCTTTGTGTCGCCANTAGAGAATCAGGAGCAGGCCGAAGAGGAGGCCGCCGAGGTGGGCGAAATGGGCCACCATATCGTGGGCAGCCACACCGAGGAAGAATTCGAGCACAGCGTAGCCGATCATCATATACTTCGCCTTGATGGGCACGGGGATGAAGTAGAGATACATCGGACGGTCGGGGAAGACCATCGCGAAGCCCAGGATGACGCCGAAGACGGCTCCCGAGGCGCCGATCGTGGCCATATTGTTGAGGAACATCTTGACGCCGGCCACGACGTCGGGGGCATCTTGAGCGAGGCCGTTTTCGACGATGGCGCGCATGGTGGCGGCGGTGGTGCCGTTCATGCGGGAGAGGGCCGAGACGAACTCGTTCATCCAGGTGATGGCCCACACGAGCTCCTGCACGAGGCCTGCGCCGATGCCGCAGACGAAATAGAAGATGAAGTAGCGGCGGGAGCCCCAGACGTGTTCAAGGATAGAGCCGAACATCCAGAGGGTGAACATGTTGAAGAGCACGTGCCAGGGGGAGTTGGGCGCGTGGATGAAGAGGTAGGTGATGAGCTGCACCGGGTTGAAGAGAGATGCTGCGAAATAGTGCAGGCCGAGGCGATTGACGAGTGTATCGCCGAAAGATGGGAATATCACCTCGACGAGCCAGACCAGGAGATTGATGATGATCAGGTTTCTGGTGACGGGAGGGATGGAGCCCACGATATTGCTAAAGCTGTTTCCGGACATAAAATTGAGTTGCTTTTTCCGATTTAATGGAGAGTTCGTTTAATGGAGAGTTCGCGAACGTTGTCGAATTGTTAATTATAACGTTGGCGAAATCGTAATTATTTGGAGAAATCACTGCGGCCGAATGGGGCTGGAGTGAGTTTCAAACTGCAAATTTAGCAAAACTCATTCAAAAATGCGCTTCCGGAGGGCAAAAATTTTTCAGTNTAGCCCCCAAAGCGGCGNCTGACGTAAAAGAGAGGTAGGGGTGGGGAATTGGAAGAAAATGAATTCGGATTTTGTCATTTCAGCNTTATTGATTAACTTTGCAGTATAAATCAATACTTATAAGTTTTGGATACAGACCCTTTACCATACCCCTGCCCGACTCTCTCTCTGCTGATACCGCTGGCGCAGACCATCAGTTTCACAGCCCCGGAGAATTGGGTGTCGTGGGGAACAATAGTTTTTATAGCATGTTGCTGCCTTCTGCTCTCGGCTTTCGTGTCGGGAAGCGAGATAGCCTATTTCGGCCTTTCACGAAATGAAATAGAGGAAATGAGCGAGGATGAAGACGACCCCTCTTCGCAGAAAGCCTGCTCTATGCTTGCCGATAGCGAGCGCCTGCTCGCCACTATCCTGATTTCCAACAATCTCGTAAATATCACGATGGTTGTGCTCCTTTCTTTCGCGCTCAACCAGGTGATGCTCATCAACAGCACCGTACTCGATTTCCTGATCCAGACCGTGTTGCTGACTTTCCTTTTGCTGCTCTTCGGCGAGATCTTCCCCAAGCTCGTGGCGCGCAACCGCACGCTGAAATGGGTGAAGATGGCGGCTTCTCCGCTCAAACTGCTCTATACGCTCACCGGGCCNCTGGCCAAGTTTATGGTGCGCTCGTCGGTGATTATCAACAAGGTAGTCACGAAGAAGCAGGAAAATCTCTCTACCGACGAGCTTGAGAAGGCTCTCCAGATTTCCGANATCAAGGAGGGTGAAGACAAGGAGATGCTCGAAGGGATTCTCTCTTTCGGCGAGAAGGAGGCGAGCGACATCATGATTTCGCGAGTAGACATCACGGCCATAGAATATCACGACACATGGTCGGAGGCGATGGAGGTGATCCTGAAGTCGGGCTATTCGCGTATCCCGGTCTATGACACGTCGCAAGACACGATACGCGGCATCCTTTATTCGAAAGACCTTCTTCCATACATCGGCAAACAGCCGGATACGTTCCGCTGGCAGACGCTGCTCAGGCAGCCATACTTCGTGCCTGAATCGCGTCCTATCGACGACCTGCTCGAAGATTTCCGTAAGAAGAAGATACACATCGCAATCGTGGTAGATGAATATGGCGGCACGCAGGGAATGGTGACGCTCGAAGATATCATCGAGGAGATTGTAGGCGAGATCGACGACGAATATGATGAGGAATCATCTGTCTACAAGAAAATTAACGCAAATACGTATATCTTCGACGCGAAGGTGCCTCTCGGCGAATTCTGCCATATACTCGGCATCGAGGAGGAGGAGCTTGGCGACACGGGCGAAGCTGAGACGCTGGCCGGCCTGCTGCTCGAGATCAAGGGCGACTTCCCCACGATGAAGGAGACCCTCGAACGCGGCAACCTCCGCTTCCAGGTGATTCAGAAGGAGCGTCACCGCATCACCAAAGTAAAAGTAACCGTCAGCAAATCTGAATAAACTATGGACGACGAATTCATCTATTGGCCTCATCCTACGCCTGTTGGCATACGTGTGGAGGAGGTGACTGGCATGGAAACCAAATCGGGTCGGCTCTGGGAGGAGATGGCCCGCCAGATATATTGCGAGAATGGCCGCGACGGCTTCCGTGAAATAGGCCATTTCCCCGACGGCGCACCGTTTCTCTTCGGCGTGCCGTCACGCATCTCTATCACTCACACCACCCATCTTTTCGCCGTGGCTACTCTGCCGAAGACTCCGGAGGCCGACCTGGCCCATTTCGCGCCGCGCACGGCTCTCGGCATCGACGCTGAGCCGCTCGGACGGGAGCAGGTGAAGCGGGTGCGCGAACGCTTCCTCTCGGAGGAGGAGTATGCGTTGGTGCCGGCCGACGATCTGGAGCGGCTCATCATCGCCTGGACGGCGAAGGAGGCTCTCTACAAGGCGGCTCTGACTCCTGAGCTCGACCTGCGTCGCGACATACGGCTTCTCTCGCTCCCTGCCATCGACCGCAAGATGAATCTGCCTGGCGCGCCGGCACCTCAGCTCGGCAAGGCTATTATTTCGCTGCCAGACGGAGCCGCTGCAGAAAGCGATGCGTCGGCCGATGCGCCACGTAAAGATTACGAGATGGAGCTCTACGCTTACGAATCGGAAGGGGAAACGCTGAAATATTGCGTCACAATCGCCTATTCGCCCAAATGCGCCAAATTCAAAGTCAGTATGTGATTTTCCACGAATGGTAGGGACGCGATTTATCGCGTCCACGTTGGCTATGCCGCAAATTTACTGGCACCATGTGCTCGGTGGACGCGAAAAATCGCGTCCCTACAAATATACTTATCGACAATAAAATAATAAACGCTGAGTCTCTGTTAAGATTTATTAACAGGGGCTCAGCGTTTTTTGGCAGTGGTNGGGNATTAACTTTGCATCGTGATTGAGAGACAGACACGCAGACGGCCGATGCGTAAAGGCTCGGCAATCACACAAGCCGTCAAAACAGACATCAACGCAAAATCCGCGCCTATCAGCGCAAATGAAAACAAACTTCAACGCTAATCAGCGAAGACAAAAACAACGCAAACTTTATGAACAAAATCAATGAGAAAAGCCCACGCAGTGGCATGAATCGCTCGATCACCGACCGCATCCTTCTCCTTTCTGTCTACGCAGTCGGTCTGGCCTTGATCTCTCTCCAGCTCCGCTCACTCCTCTAAGAGAGCGCACGGGCTCACCGAGCCGCTAACTTACTCTTTCAACAGAAACGTCCCGCTATCTCGAAAGAAANCGGGACGTTTGTTTATGCAAAACGCTGTGCGTTTAAACTGTCGGCTGCGGCTGATCAGTCGCGGCCACCTCCGAAGATACGGAGAAGGAAGAGGAAGAGATTGATGAAGTCGAGGTAGAGGTTCATCGCCCCCATTGTGGCNANCTTGTCGGTCATCGACGGCTCCAAGTTGGCAGCTGCCANGCGTTTAACTTGCTGAGTATCCCAAGCGGTNAGGCCTGTGAAGAGCAATACGCCGACGATAGAGATGATCCAGCCCATCGTGCTGCTGTGAAGGAAAATGTTGACTACCATCGCGATGACCAAACCGATAAGGCCCATCATAAGATAAGTGCCCATCTTCGAAAGGTCGCTCTTGGTGAAATAGCCGTATACCGACATCGCGCCAAACGTGCCGGCCGTGATGAAGAAGGTGTAGGCGATTGAGCTCTTGGTGTAGACGAAGAATATCGGAGCCAACCANACGCCCATCAAGGCGGCGTAGAGGCAGAAGAGACCGATCACTGTGCCTGAGGCCATCGTGGGGAGCTTCGCGGGAATAATCCAGGCCATCGCGAACAACGCGATCAAGATGCCCCAGAATACGAGTTTGCTTCCCAGGATGAAGCTTGTCAGCGCCGGAGAGGCAGCGATGCCCAAGGCGCAGAAGGCAGTGATAAGCAAGCCTACGAACATACGCACGTAGACGCGTTTCATCACCGAATTGACCTGTGTGGTCAGCGCACTACCTCCATAATAAGGAGGAGGCGTCATGTTTTGATTTCTGTAATCCATATTTCTGATTTTGTTTTTTACGTTTCGTTTCCGGCTTTCAAAAATTATGCCAAATTTTTCCGACGCCACGAATTATCCTGAAAATATTTAACGGGCGTCTATTATTATAGACAATGAAAACCGGTTTTGGTTTACATGCGCTCCGGCATCTCCATGCCGAGCAGCCCCACGCCCTCTTTGAGCGTGCGCGCCACGACGGCCGAAAGCAACAGACGCAGCTGCTTCACCTCCTCGTTCTCCTCTTTCAAGATAGAGTAGTCGTGATAGAACTGGTTGTATTCTTTCGCCAGGTCGTAGCAATAGTTGGCGATCAGCGCGGGCGAATAGCTTTTGCCAGCCTCCTCTACCACGCTCTTGAAATCGGCCACCTTCTGGATGAGGGTCGACTCCTTCTCGTTGGGCTCAGCCTTNGGCATCGCGCTGAAATCGACGCCGCCAGCCTTGCGGAGCACCGACTGGATACGAGCGTAGGTATACTGCAGGAAGGGACCCGTGTTGCCGTTGAAGTCGATCGACTCCTTCGGATTGAAGAGCATATTCTTCTTGGGATCGACCTTCAGGAGGAAATATTTCAGGGCGCCGAGGCCCACCATGCGTGCCACTTCGGCAGCCTCCTCGGCCGGCATGTCGGCGAAACGGTCGGCCGACATCTCGCGGGCGTCGTTCACCATCTTGTCGAGCAGGTCGTCGGCATCCACCACCGTGCCCTCTCTCGATTTCATCTTCCCTTCGGGGAGTTCCACCATGCCGTAGGAGAAGTGGGTCAGATCCTTGCCCCACTTGAAGCCGAGGCGGTCGAGCAGCAGCGCGAGCACCTGGAAATGGTAGTTCTGCTCATTGCCCACCACGTAGATCATCTTGTCGATGGGGTAGTCCTGATAGCGGAGTTTGGCTGTGCCGATATCCTGCGTCATATATACGGAAGTGCCGTCGGCGCGGAGAAGCAGCTTATGGTCGAGGCCGTCGCCGGTGAGGTCGGCCCATACCGAACCATCCTCCTTGCGATACATCATGCCGCTCTCAAGGCCGCCGAGCACGAGATCCTTCCCTTCGAGGTAGGTGTCGCTCTCGTAGTAGATCTTGTCGAAGTCTACACCCAAGCGGCGGTAGGTCTCGTCGAAACCGGCGTATACCCAGCCATTCATCATCTTCCAGAGCTCGCGCACTTCAGGGTCGCCGGCCTCCCATTTGCGCAGCATCTCGCGGGCCTCCAGCATGAGGGGAGCGTTGGCTTTCGCCTCATCCTCGCTCATGTTTTCCTTATCCATGAGCTGCTTCACTTCGTCGCGATAGTGCTTGTCGAAGGCCACGTAGAAATCGCCGATGAGATGGTCGCCCTTCATGCCCGTAGATTCGGGAGTGGCGCCGTTGCCCCACTTCTGCCAAGCGAGCATCGACTTGCAGATGTGTATGCCGCGGTCGTTTACGATATTGGTTTTCACCACCTTATGGCCGTTGGCTGCGAGAATCTTCGAGAGGGAGTAGCCCAGAAGATTATTGCGCACGTGGCCTAAGTGGAGGGGTTTGTTGGTGTTGGGCGAGGAGTATTCCACCATCACGAGGTCGGAATTCTCATCGCTCTCCTTGATGCCGTAGTGAGGGTCTTCGGCGATGCTGTGGAGCACGTCGAGCCAGAACGCCGGGTTGACGGAGATATTGAGGAAGCCCTTCACCACGTTAAATTTCTCCACAGCCGGTTCGTTGGCCACGAGCCATTCGCCAATCTCAGTGGCGGTGGCTTCGGGGCTCTTGTGCGAAGCCTTGAGCCAGGGGAACACCACGATGGTGAGGTTGCCCTCGAATTCTTTTCTTGTCTGCTGAGGCACGATGCTATCAGCCTTTACCTCAACGCCATACAAATCTTTCAGGGCTTTAGCTACAGCCCCGGTAATAATCGATTCAATTGTCATTTTTTATATCGATTCAATTGTCATTTTTAGAATGCACGATACTTTGATGCGGGCCCACGCAGCAGATGCGGCAGGCGGGAGGAGTCAGCGACCGAGCTCTGCGGCAGGTTTGAACTTCACNGTCTTACGCGCCGCGATAGTGATCTTCTCCTTCGTTTTGGGGTTGATGCCGATGCGTTCCGGTTTCTCGGCCACGGAAAATGTNCCGAATCCGATCAGCTGCACCTTGTCATTATTCGCCAGGGCATCGCCGATGGCCTCCAGACAAACGTCGAGAGCCGCCTTGGCCGCCACTTTATTGAGACCAGCTCTCTGGGCTATCTCATTCACAAGATCTGTCTTGTTCATATCCTATTGAGGGTTTAATAAACCACAAATTTAATACTTTTCACGCTCTTTGCCAACACAAANCGTTTTTTTTACAAAATTTTACATATGCTGACGGATTGCATTATCAATTGACGGGGAGGATGCGGCGATGGCGGACGTACCAGATGTAGCCGCGGACGTTGTGGATGTGGGTGGTCTCGCGGAAGGCNAGGAGGTAGTCGGCGAGTTGCTTGGCGTGGCGCTGGTCGGAGGGGATGTCGCCGAATTTGTAGTCGATCACCACGCCGTGGGTGCGGTCGGGGGAGATCATCATGCGGTCGGGGCGCTTGTTTTTGCGTCCGGGGTAGAGCACCTCGCGCTCGTTGAGCACACGCCAATCNGGTGNNAACCATTTGGCTACCTCGGGATTGCTCAAAGCTTCGGCGAGCATGGCCTCCCACTCGCGGGCCTGGGCGTTGGTGATGAGGCCNCGCATGCGGTAGGTGAGCACGGCGCGGTGAAGGTCGGCGGGGGTTTTGATGAGGGCCATGATGCCGTGAAGGAGGTTTCCTTCGGAGCGGGGGTCGGTTTCTTCGGCGTCGGGGAGGGCTGTGGCAGTGGGGTCGGCGTCGTCGGGGGATTCGATGTATTGGAGCACTGAGGGGCTGCTGTCGACGTAATAATCTGAGATTATTCTGGGGGCAGAGGNCTTTTCTGAGCTCTCTGNGGGTTGGGCCGGCGAGGCCGGCTTGGGCGACTTNGGGGGCTNCGGATGGCCGAGGGTGGCGACGGTGTGGGTGGGATTCCATTGGGCGAGGGGCTCCTGGGCCTCGAAGAAGCGGTAGAGGTAGGCGCTCAGGGTCTTGGCTTTCTCTTTGGCGGGGCCCGGGTCGCGGGTGAAGATGTAGAGCTCGCTCACGGCGCGGGTGAAGGCTACGTAGTAGGCGTTGAGCATGTCCATCGTCGAGAGGTCGAAGAAGCGGCTGTATACCTCCTCATGGATGGTGTCGGTGAGGGCTGAATCAGTAACCACCGGGAGATAGGGGGGGAACCCGAGTTCGATAAACGACTCATCGGGGCGCACCCACTTCCACTCCGACTTGCGCACCGGCACAAGCGAAGCNTCTTCGTAGGGGATGATCACACACTTGAATTCCAATCCTTTAGACTTGTGGATGGTCATGATCTGCACGGCGTCGGTGCCCTCGGGCGATGAGATGGAGCGCGTGACTCCCTTCGAATCCCACCAGGAGATGAAAGAGGAGATGTCGGCCGTGTGGCTGTCGCAGTATTCAAGCACAAGATCCTGCAGACCAGCGATAAATACCGCCTGCGTGTGGCGCATCTCGACGGGCACGAAATTTTCGGTGATAGCCTCCACGAGAGCCGGGAGAGCCACCGTCTGCATAGAGCGCAGCATGGCGTTGATGGAGTCGACGGGCGAGGCCTCCGAGAGGAACCCCTTCACCTGCTCGGCCGGCGAGAGTTCGGGATGACGGAGTGCGTAGAAACTGAAATTGCAGCGGATGTCGGTCCAGCGCGGATGCTCGCCCTGCTCCTCGTGCGAGCCCTGGAGCATCTTGCGCAACACGTTGATAATGATGCCCACAGCCTCCGAAGATGATACGAGCAGCGACTCCTCGCTGATAAACTCGATGCGCGGCTCCTCGGCGGGGCGCTCCTTGATATTATAGGCCACGAGCGTATCGATCACCTCCTTCGCCATCGAATTGATACGCACGAGGATAGCGATGTCGCTCTGGCGATAACCGCGCTTCAGCAGCGAGGAGATGAGCGGGCCGAGCCGGTCGAGACCCGGGGCCTCTTCTGGAGCCAGGAAATCTACCTGCACATAGCCGCTGTCGGCGCGATGACGCGAATATTGCTCCACATTGGCGTAGAGGTCGGTGAAGTCGATGAAGCCCTTGCCGAGTTCGGCGAGTTGATCGGAGAGAGAGCGGAAGAAAGCGTTGTTAAACTCCACGATGACGCGGTCGGAGCGCCAGTTGGTGTTCTCCTCCACGCTCATGCCGGCATCGATTCGCTCGGGGAATGCCTCCGGCACGGTGCGCATGATGAGCGAGGGGTCGGCGTTGCGGAAGCGGTAGATGCTCTGCTTGGCGTCGCCGATGATGAGATTCTCCTCGCCGCGCGAATGGCTTTCGAGCAGCAGAGGGTAGAGGTTTTCCCATTGCAGACGGGAGGTGTCCTGAAACTCGTCGATAAGGAAATGGTTGAGGCGGCTGCCGAGTCGCTCGTAGATGAAGGGGGCGTCGTCTTTGCCGATGATGCGGCGCAGCATGGAGTTGGTTTCGCCCAACTGGATACTGTTGTTGGCGTCGAGATACTGCTTCATCATGCGGCGCGTGTCGCCGATGAGTCCCACGTAGGGAATCTGCGGGGCATACACCTTCCAGTGGCGCCACGCCTTGCTATCGCGCAGCTCGAGGAAACGGCCGAAAGCGTCGTACATACGGACGCATAGCTCCAGCATACGGGCATCGTCGGGGCAGGAGGCTACGGGCGCGGCGTTCTTCCCCTTCCCCTGNGTNTTGAANACNGAGNTCTTTCCCTCCATCTTNATCGGCGTGAAGAGGGCCGACGANCCCGAATCCGGTTGGATAGAAGGGAGTTTGCGNAGNTGGCCGGCCANGATANCGGAGCCCTGTTTCGGCCGGGTCGAGACGGTTTTTGCGGAAGAGAGCCGAGAGCTGGCGTCCGGCCTCCTGAGCCTCGGCGAGAGCCTCGCGCACCGGCTCCACAATCAGAGCCATGGCCTGCTGCCANGCGCGGCGCAGAGGNGCATCTTCGGCGCTGAAATAATCGTCGAGCTCGTCGCGCACATTCTTGAAGTCTTCATTTTCAAGACGTTTCACNGCGTTGAGCAGNCGGGAGTAGATAGAGGTGTCGGCCAGNCTCTTCTGAAANACGTTCCAATGCTTCGTGCCCTTCCGCTCCTCCTCGCGCATGAGGGTCTCGATCCAGTAGCGCGCGTCGGAGTCTTCAGAGAGGGTGTCGAGCTCCATCAGGGTGGANTCTACGGCNGCCGTGGCGATGTAATCGTTGTCGATCTCCACCTGATACGTGTCGTTGAGGTTCGACTCATAGGCGAANGTGCGGAGCACGGTCTGGAAGAAACTGTCGATTGTGGAGACCTTGAAATCNGAATAATCGTTGAGCAGCGCGGAGAGGGCGAAGCGTGCTGCGCGGCCCACGTCGTGACGCTCCACGCCGAGNGCCGAGGCGAAATCGTCGAGATAATTGATGGCTGCTGCGGCTTCATCGCTGAGCGGGGCCTCGCTTTCGGCCCGCGAGAGGTCGGCGAGCTTCTCCACGATGCGCTGTTTCATCTCGTTGGTGGCCTTGTTGGTGAAGGTGATGGCCAGGATACGAGGAAGGCCGTCGGATATCTCACGCTGCGTGCGGAGGCGCCACTGGCCGTTGTCGCCACGCAGAGAGATGAGATACCAGATGAATTTGCGGGCCAGGGTAAACGTCTTTCCCGAGCCGGCTGAAGCGCGTTGAAGTTGCAGCATAGCGTTGTGAGTGTTAAGGAGTTAACCTTTGGTCTTATAGCCGAGCGCGCGCAGGGCCGCCACTACGGCCTCCTTGCGGTCGCCCTGAATGAGGATCTCGCCGTCGCGGGCNGAGCCGCCNGTGCCGAGNCGCTGCTTGAGCGTGCGNGCGAGTTCCTGGAGGGCCTCGTCGGAGCCAGTGAAGCCCTCGATGATCGTGGCCGTCTTCCCCTTGCGCCCTTTGCGGTCGATGAGCACGTGGAGAGGCTCGCGCTGAATCGTCGTGGCGGGCGCGGCGGGCTCAGGGTCGGGGGTATTGTCAACGGGTACGGCCCCCGAGTTGAGCAAAGCTCCGAGGGCATCTTTCCAATCTGCCGCCATAGAATTCAAAATAATACCATCAGGCGAGCCTGGAAACCGTTTACGGTCATGGGGTCATGGCCGGAGCGGTCCCACGCGTGCGCGTGAAAATAGTTGAGGCGCGCCGTGATGTAAGGGTTGATGTAATAGTTGAGGGTCGCGGTGATGGTGTTTGAGCGGCCGCCGAATATNCCGGCGCGCGAGTCGCAGAGNGTGGAGTAGTTGTAGTCGACCACACATTCGAGCGATTTAGGCGCGGGGGTGGCGATCTGCGCCGAAGAGGAGGTGTAGGAATACCCCTTGCCGAGAATGAGGCCGCGGAGGGTGGCATAGCCGCTCTGGGCGCGGAAAGCCTTGAGAGATTCGCGGCGGTTGATCTGCTGAAAGAAGTATTGCCCCTCGAAGGCGAAGCGTCCGCAGGCACCCACGAGCTCGGGGGTAAACTTGAAGAGATTCATCGACTTATCTACCGTGACGCCGATCTCCTGGAGCTGCACCACCTTCGTGGGCCAGTTGGCCGACATCGTGAAGCCGTCGTGGATATCCTCGTTGTCCTTCACGTTGCGCTGAGGCGTGGCGAAGCCGCCGCTGAGGCCTACGTGCCAGAAGCGGTCGCTGCCGGCGGGAGCCTGGCGATATACAAGGCGCGTGAGCAATCCGTAGCCCTGCTGGTTGAAGAGCGGGGCGTTGACCACCTGCTGCAGGGCCGCGCTCTCCACGTGGACGCTCGCGGCGGCGTAGAAGCGCGGATCGTAGTGCACGTACATCGCGCCGAGCTGCAGGCCCGGCGTGAAGAGCCAGGCGGCCGTGGGCTGCTCAAACGTGACCTTCAGCGAGTGGGAATGTGACTGATAGCCATACTGATGTATGAAATTGCCGAAGCGGATGGAATTATTCTTGTCCCAGCCATACTCTATCCACATATTGCGCAGGCCGATCTTGGCGTAAGAATAGCACACGTCGAGCGAGGCTTTCCAGTCGCCGTAGGTCATCTGCGCTCCGAGACGCGCCTCGGGAATGGCCGCGCCGTCGGGAAAGAGCTCCTTCTGCGGCGAGATGTAGAGGGCGGCGTCCATCAGGATTCGACCGGAGGGACGCAGTGAGAGCTTCGGCTCCTCCTCTTGCGCGCGCAGGGAGGGGAGAGCGAGGAGCAGGAGAATCAGTGTGACGAGGGTCTTTTTCATTGCGCTCCGAGCTTCTTAGAGAGGTCGGAGATATCTTCGGCGCGGGCCGAGAGTTCACCGTTGCGATCGTAGATATAGAAAGAGGGGATGTCGGTGACGTTGTAAGAGCGTGCGGCCTTGGAGTATTGGCCGTCGGCGTCAAATACCGTGATCCAGGGGAGGTTGCGGGCGGCGTCGCGCCAGGCATACTGGTCGGGGTCGAGGCTCACCTGATAAAACTCCACGTTGC